>Ga0265797_10000066_pt1 | contig 231306 bp, 208 predicted proteins | sample P2T30metagenome_FD_192433 | JGI IMG/M metagenome (GOLD analysis project Ga0265797, IMG submission 192433) | Plant litter microbial communities from East Loma Ridge, Irvine, California - P2 T30 | ecosystem: Environmental > Terrestrial > Plant litter > Unclassified | place: USA: California...
CAGTTCCCATGACGTGACGATGTTGCTGTAGGTGATGGACCGTCCAGCATTCTCCCCCCGCTTGATGTCCACGGTCATCTCCGGATGATACCGCACAAGCTGAACCTCCGCACCTTCCGGAAGGGTCAAACTGCGGCATCAGACAAGCACGTTCAACCTTTCGGTTTTCCTTGATGCATCCTTGCTCACTCAGGTTGTGGCGCAAGAAGGCAGGTAAAGCTCGTGTGGACTGGGGCCGCCTTGCTCACAAATGGCATCACCGAGCGGCTCGACGAAGTCGGATAACAACTTGTCTTGCAAAACGGCCGCAACCGTCAGGTCTCACGGCCCTGCAAAGTTTGGAAGGTGATCGGTGGTGTCACGTAGCGGATCCACAACTCGGAAATATAAGTGCGTCCCGGAGGGCAGAAAGTTCAGGACAGGCCATGCCTCCCCCCGATTCAGACTTTTTCGGAAGGAGGCCGGATCATCGGCGGCGCCTGACTTCGCGTCTTCAGGCTGCGCAGTCGGAAGCATGGCACCAGCGATGACGTGCTGAAGTTCAACCCATCGTCGGCATGATGAACTCTGCGGAGGTTGGCACTCCCGTCGGCCACCGCGTCGTTATCGTCTTGAGACGGGTGTAAAAGCGCACCCCTTCCGGGCCGTGCATGTGATGATCGCCGAACAGCGAGGCCTTCCATCCGCCGAAGGAGTGAAACGCCATCGGGACAGGGATAGGAACGTTGATACCCACCATTCCGACCTCGATATCCTGTGCAAAGATGCGCGCGGCGTTACCATCCCGCGTGAACAGCGCCACACCGTTCCCGTATTCGTGGCGCGACACGATATCGACAGCGCTCTCATAATCCGCTGCCCGAACGATCAAAAGGACCGGTCCAAAGATTTCCTCCTTCCAGATCGCCATATCCGTAGTGACATTGTCAAACAGGGTGCCGCCGATGAAATGACCCCCTTCATAACCTTGCGGGGACGTGAAGCTGCGGCCATCCGCCAGAAGCGTCGCACCCTCCAACTCCCCCCGATCGACAAAGCCCCGCACTTTCGCGAGATGCTCCTTGGTCACGAGCGGGCCCATTTCGCTTGCAGGATCGATAGCGGGTCCGATCTTGAGGGCCTCTATCCTTGGGATCAGCAGATCGACCAGGCGGTTCGCCGTCTCCTCGCCAACGGGAACTGCGACTGAAATCGCCATGCAGCGTTCGCCAGCCGAGCCGAAGGCCGCGCCCATGAGCGCGTTTGCGGCCATGTCGAGATCTGCATCCGGCATGATGACGGCATGGTTCTTGGCCCCGCCAAGCGCCTGCACCCGCTTCCCGTTCGCTGTCCCGGTCGCGTAGATATGGCGAGCGACAGGCGTTGAACCCACGAAGCTGATGGCCTTCACGTCGGGATGCTCCAGAAGCCTTTCCACGGCCGCCCGATCGCCTTGCAGCACAGTGAAGACGCCGCTGGGCAATCCGGCTTCGGCCAACCAGTCAGCCATAAGGAGTGCGGCCGACGGAGTCCGCTCGGACGGTTTCAGAATGAAGCAGTTGCCGCAGGCCAGTGCCACCGGAAACATCCACATCGGGACCATCGCCGGAAAGTTGAACGGGGTGATCCCCGCGACCACACCCAGAGGCTGGCGCATCGAATGGCTATCGACACCGGTGCCGACATTTTCCGTGACCTCGCCTTTCAGCAAAGTCGGCGCGGCCACGGCAAATTCGACGACTTCAAGGCCGCGCGTAACCTCTCCAAGAGCGTCCTCGTGGGTTTTCCCATGCTCGAGTGAAATCACTTCTGCCAGCTGCGCCTCGCGATCCCGCAAGATCACTTTGAAGTTGTCCAGAATCCGTGCACGGCGCAAAGGCGGCATCCTGCCCCATGCGCGAGACGCGGCCTTTGCCACTGCCACCGCGTGGTCGACCTCCTCCACCGAGGCGAGGCAGACCGAGGATGAGCTTAGTCCGGTCGCGGGATTGTAGACAGGCTGCACCCGTCCCGACATGCCTTCGACCCGCTGGTTCCCGATGTAATGTCCTATATGCGTCATAATATTCCTCTCCCTGATATGATAATGGTACTATAGCCATTTCCGCATATGTATGGCTATTTCCAAGGATCCGTTATTCAAGGATGGCCATATGGATTGGGATGACGCCCGCTATTTCCTCGCCATTGCCCGCGAGGGCCAAATGCTTGCGGCTGCGCGTAAACTGGCCGTCAGTCAGGCTTTGTTAAGCAGACGGATGGCCAATTTCGAAGCTACGACTGGCGCAAGGTTGTTGGACCGTTCCACGCGAGGTTGCTCGTTGACCGAAGAAGGCCGGATCATGTTCGGCATGGCCGAGCGTATGGAGGCCGACATCCTGACGGCGATGGCCGAAGTGCAAGGTCGTGGCGGAGTGTCCGGGACCGTCCGGATCGGTGCACCTGATGGATTTGGCAGCGCGTTTCTGGCACCCCGCCTTCATCGTCTGATCGAGATGTATCCGGATCTGCATCTTCAGCTGGTGCCTGCCCCGCGCAGCTTCTCCCTTTCGCAGCGAGAGGCTGACATCGCCGTCATGATAGGACAGCCCGACCGGGGGAAACTGCGCACACACCGGCTTTCGGACTATTCGCTGGGGCTATATGCCAGCCAGGCATATCTGGATTGCGTCGGAATCCCCCAAAGCATCTCCAGCCTTTCCGACCATCGCCTTGTCGGATATGTGGAAGACCTCGTCCATACGCGCGAGCTTGATTACACGTCGGAACTGCTACATGGGTGGCGGTCGAAAATCGAGATAGCGACCGCGATCGGGCAGTTGGAGGCCGTTCGCGGCGGCGCCGGCATCGGGCTGCTGCATGACTTCATGGCGTCTTCCTGCTCCGATCTGGTTCACCTTCTGCCTCGGCATGGCATCAGGCGCACCTATTGGACTGCGTGGCATGAAGACCTGCGCGGCGCCCGACGTGTAATGATCGTCGCAGAGTTCCTGCGAGATATCGTGCGTGAAAATCAAGCGATGTTCCTGAGGTAAGAAGTTTATGCCTTGGCACCCGCACTTCAGAGGAATGCGCGTTCGGCGCATTGGAAGGAGTTCTTCAGGTCCATCGGCCCCGGATTTCGGATAAGCGCATCTTCCGTGCGTTGGAGCGAAAATGCACCACTGTAGTCAGATTGCAAAAGCCCGGTGATCTGCGCGATATTCCCCCACCGATCATCCGCATCGACAAGACCGCAATAGGCATCCTGTGATGTATCCAGCACAACGGATGGACGCGAAGATTCTGAAATGTGCACGACGCCGGTGAATTCCGCAAACAGCTCGGTTCCGCCCGAAATCGTATGCAGAAACGTGTCATGCACCATCTTGAATTTCCTCGGCCCGCCCACGGCTGCGATGGCCTCGGCCAGTTCCGCCTTGCGCCGGAGCGTGGACGATTCAAAGCCGACAGTCAGCGGCAGGGCGCGCCTGCCCTCGAGCATGGGAAGGATGGCGTGCATCACGTCCCGCAGCGGACGGGTCGTGCGGTCGTCTACCGATGGGATCAGGCTGAATGTTTCCGCATCCGACGCTTCGGCAATGTCGATCAGCGCGGCAATTTCCGCAGCACGCGCATCGTTCCAGACGTTGAAGCCGTATATCTCCGACAACCCGAGGATGCGCAGGCCCCTCTCTTGCGCCATGTCCGTCGCCATCCTGATTCCGGGAATGGTCGAGACGCACTGGCATATCTGGAACAGCATCGCACGCGGGCTGGGCCAGACGGATCTGCGCAGTTTTTCGAAATGGCCCCGCTGGCGGCGTGGACACCGGAAGCATCCGCCCTGTCGGTCCGTCTTGCCGTGGCCGAGGCGCTGGCCGCCGGTATTACCACTGTCCACAATTAGGCGCATAACACCAAGGGCTCCATGACACCGATGACGCACCGGAACGGTGACTGCCAGACTGATCGGCGTTACAGCAGCGCCAAGATCTTGCCAGCGGTCCTCCCCCTCATCAAAAGACCATGGCGGCTGCGGTCGAACTGGCGCTCGTGAACACGGGCAAGGAAGTGCGTGCAGTGGAACCGCGCCCTTTTCCGGTTACGAATCAGTACCATACAGGAAAAGGATCTTTTCGGTATCTCCACGGCATCATAACCACATTCACCTTGCTCCCGCCTGGATGGCGTTGACAGCGACAATCGGCGTGATCGCCATATGTGCGACGTCGGGATAATGAAGCTGACCTGCTCGGCTTGAGAGACGCATGTCAGGGCGCCTGTCGCTCCCCATCTGGGGACGCATCCGGACATCGGACGCGGCATGGAGACGGATATATGGCATCAACCCCTACTTGCGCGGGTTGATCTTCCCCTTCTGCGCCATTAATGGGCAAACATCGTGAACTTGACGCAATGTTGTTGCGCATCCGGGGGGAATAAATTGAAATCTGTTGCGAACGTGTCGGCTTTCGTCGGCAAGACCTTTGCATTGTGGGTGCTCCTTTTTGCCGGGGCGGGATTCCTTTTCCCGGACACGTTCAGGCAATTGACACCGTGGATCGTCACACTTCTCGGGATCATCATGTTCGGGATGGGGCTGACCATCTCCGGCAAGGACTTCCAGGAAGTCGTGCGTCGCCCCATTGATGTCGGCATCGGCGTTCTGTCGCAGTTCATCATCATGCCGCTTCTGGCCGTCGTTCTGACCAAGCTGATCCCGATGCCCCCCGAGGTTGCTGCGGGTGTGATCCTTGTCGGTTGCTGCCCAGGCGGCACGTCAAGCAACGTGATGACCTATCTGGCAAAGGGTGATGTGGCACTTTCCGTGGCGTGCACCAGTGTCACGACCCTGCTCGCACCGGTCGTCACCCCATTTCTGGTCCTGATGCTGGCCAGTGAATACTTGCCCGTCGATGCATGGGCGATGTTCGTATCGATCGTGAAGGTGGTGCTTCTGCCGCTCGCACTCGGGTTTGCCGCACAAAAGCTCGTGCCGGCATTCGTCACTGCAGCCGTGCCAGCTTTGCCGCTGGTCAGCGTGGCAGGGATCGTGCTGATCGTGGCGGCGGTGGTAGGTGCTTCGAAAGGCGCGATCATCGAATCCGGCCTGACGATCTTTGCCGTTGTCGTGCTGCATAACGGCCTGGGTTACATGATCGGTTTTCTTGCCGCGCGCGCCTGCGGGCTAAGCCTGGCAAAGCGCAAGGCAATCGCGATCGAGGTGGGAATGCAGAACTCCGGTCTCGGTGCAGCGCTGGCCACGGCCTATTTCTCTCCTGCAGCCGCTGTGCCAAGTGCGATCTTCAGCGTCTGGCACAACATTTCAGGCGCGCTTACAGCCAATTACATGGCGCGGATGACCGACGACTCGAAACGCTGAAGCTTTTTCTGCTTCGTTTCAACCAAAGCCTGGGATCGCCATGCTTGAAGGCTTCCGCTTCGGCGCGGCTGGTCGTCAGCCCAGGCTTGTCGCATAGATGTCTGAAGCTGTATCTTTACCCGCATCAACAGCACTGATACTACCTTAGGTAGAACGTAGATGGTGGTGCGGGGCCGCACCACCCATCGACATTCAGAAGCGCACTGATCCTGGGACGAAGTGGACATTTGGCCTCTCGGAGATGCCGCGCAGTTTGCGGAAATTAGTATGGAAAGTCTTTGGAACGCGAACCCTCTGCAACCGGCTCATTCGCAAAATCATTCGGCCGTCTGCATCCAAAAGTGCTTGGTGCGTGTCTACGACTTTGGTGGTTGAGACGCTGTTAACATGTGCACGTGTAAGGCTCAGCTCAACGCCCCCTCCATCCACCTGACGGTGGCACCAGGACTTGGATCATGCGCTTAACTAATTTCCAGATTGTAAGATGGGCGCTTCCTGGAATCGTTACGGGTGCAAATATGAAAGCGGCTTTATTGCGGCTGCGCGTAATGGCCTCTGCCGTCCAACATCGACATCAGTTGTCCGCACTGACACAAGCAGAATCTCCGGCATTGGGCCGGATTTTGCGTGAACAGCCTGCTGTTGTGGTCGGCGTGTTGGTCTGGCCTTACATCTGCGCGTCATGGAATGCATCCAAGCGTCTGGATCAGATGGGCCAACACTACGCGATCGTTGACCGTCTGGCTCCTCAATTTCATTTTTCCGTCGACAAGCAACTGGTATTGTTGGACTTGTCGGACATCCATCCTGGCCTCCGGGTGGTGCTGGATCAGCCACCTTGGTTCATCCGTGAAGGCGGTTTGACGTTGAACCTCTTTATCGACGACTTCCGCGCCTACTCATTGGCGTTCTCGTTTTCAAACGGCACCAATGGCGGCATTGATTGTCTGATAGGCTCTCTGCAAGGGCGCAGCACCGAACATGCTTTGGCGCTGTATCGGGATTTGACCAAGACAGCCCACGGATTGCGTCCGCGTGACCTTCTGATAGAGATTTGCCGCATTTTATGCCGTCACTGGCAGGTCCAGCGGTTATTGGGCGTCCGGAACAACCAGCGACATCACCTTCACAGCTATTTCGGCAAAAGAACTCTCGGGCCCCAGGATTATGATGCGATCTGGGAAGATCGCGGCGGAGTGTGCGAGGACGATTGCTTCTACCGGCTCCCCCTCGCCGCGGATCGTCGGGATGATGAGGATATCAAACCCGGCAAGCGTTCGCTTTATCGTCGTCGCTATAACTTTCTTGATCGGCTGGACAGCGAATTGACTGCGTCACTGAATTGGGACGAGCCGGTCAAAATCCCCGCTGAATGATGCCTTTTGTGAATACGCCGTGTACCATTTTCAGTCTGCTATGGACAGCGTGACGCAACATTCGCGTCCGGGCAGTGGAATAACGCAAACGGGCCTCGCCTCAGAAGCTGAACCGGCGTGTACCTCGCTCGGCCCCTCCATCGACGCGGATGGATAACCTGATCACCCTTATGGAGACGACCTGGTCCTAATCTTTCGTGATCGCATGAACGGTGGACGGGATCGCGGCAGCACATCCCTCAGAGTCCAAACGAACGAGGTCGCCGCACCACGCTCGAATGTGGCGTGATCGTGGATCGTCAGCAGATGTGGTAGGCAATCGGTGCCGACTTTCGTTAAACTGAGGGGCGCTAGGCCAAAAATAGCTGGAATGGCTGATTCATAGGCCCCCTACACCTCCCCCCTACAAACAGCCCCTCCCTCCCCTTATCTGTATGACAAGCTGGACGTCGCGCCGAAATCTCGTATGATGACCGCAGAGGTAAGAGGAGATACGATGCAACGCCTGTTGATTACCGGCGCCGCTGGCGGGCTGGGGAAAGTGATGCGCGAAAAGCTGCGTCCGCTGGCCGAAACGATCCGACTGTCCGATATCGCGGACATGGGCGATGCGGCACCGCATGAAGAAATCGTTCCCTGCGATCTGGGGGATGAATCTGCGGTCCTGAAACTTGTCGAAGGCTGCGACGGGATCGTCCACCTCGGCGGTGTTTCCACCGAGCAAAGCTTCGACAAGATCCTGAATGGCAACATCAAGGGTGTCTACAACCTATACGAGGCGGCGCGGGCCCACGGTCATCCGCGCATCGTCTTTGCCAGTTCCAACCACACGATCGGCTTCTATCCGCAGGACCAGAAGCTGACGGCTGATATGCCGATGAAGCCCGACGGCCTTTACGGCGTGTCGAAATGTTTCGGAGAGGCGATGGCCAGCCTCTACCATTCCAAGTTCGGCCAGGAAACAGCCATCGTTCGCATCGGCTCCAGCTTCCCGGAACCGCTGAACCACCGGATGCTCTCAACCTGGATGTCGTATGACGACTTCACCACGCTGATTGGCCGCGCTTTCATGACGCCGCGCCTCGGCTGCCCGATCGTCTGGGGCGTGTCCGACAATGATTGCACATGGTGGGACAATTCCGCCGCGCGCTTTCTGGGCTGGAGGCCCAAGGACAATTCCGAAGGTTACCGTGCGGCACTTGATGCACGCGAAGCCCCCCCTGCCCCAGATCACCCGAACGCCATCTACCAAGGCGGCATGTTCACGCAAGATCCCATCCATAAGGACTGATCCATGACTTTCACACCCCACGGAAAACACCTGATCGCCGGCGAATGGATTGCGACGGACAACACCTTCGCTTCCGAACCCGCCACGGGCCCCGTCCATCAATTTTCGGTCGGCACGGTCGATCTGGTCAACCGCGCCTGCGAAGCTGCGGAAGATGCCTTCTGGACCTATGCCTACACGACCCGCGAAGAACGCGCCGCCTTCCTTGACACCATCGCGGACGAGATCGAGGCGCGGGCCGAGGCGATCACCGAAATCGGCAGCCAGGAAACCGGCCTGCCCACCGCCCGCTTGCAGGGCGAACGCGGTCGCACCACGGGCCAGTTGCGCCTGTTCGCGACCCACATCCGCGACGGGGCTTATCTTGACCGGCGCACCGACGGCGCGCTGCCCGACCGCACCCCGCCCCGCCCTGAAATCCGCATGGTGCAACGCCCGATCGGTCCTGTCGCCGTCTTCGGCGCATCTAACTTCCCGCTCGCCTTCTCCACCGCTGGCGGCGACACGGCCGCTGCATTGGCCGCAGGTTGCACCGTTGTCGTCAAAGGCCACTCCGCCCACCCCGGCACCGGAGAGATCATTGCCGAAGCCATCCATGCCGCAATCGAGAAGACCGGCATGCCCAAGGGCACGTTCAGCCTGATCCAGGGCGGCAAGCGTGACGTCGGTACCTCGCTCGTGCAGCATCCGCGCATCAAGGCGGTGGGTTTCACCGGCAGCCTCGGCGGCGGTCGCGCCCTGTTCGATCTCTGCGCCCAACGCCCCGAGCCGATTCCCTTCTTCGGCGAACTCGGCTCCGTCAACCCGATGTTCGTCATGCCCGCAGCGCTCGCCGCCCGGGGTGAGGCGTTGGGTCAGGGCTGGGCCGGATCGTTGACTATGGGCGCAGGCCAGTTCTGCACCAACCCCGGCATCGCGATCGTGCCCAACGGCATCGAGGGTGACGCTTTTGTCGCGGCCACCGCCAAGGCGCTGGAAGCCGTCGCACCGCAGGCCATGCTGACCAATGGAATCGCCGACGCTTATCACAAGGGCAAGGAACGCTTCGACAGCCGCAATTCGGTCAAGCCGGTGATGACGTCGGACAGCGCGGGTCGCAATGTCGGCCCGAACCTTTACGAAGTGTCCTCCGACGCTTTCCTGGAGGATCATACGCTGGGCGAAGAGGTCTTCGGCCCCCTCGGTCTGGTTGTCCGCACCAGCACGTCAGAAGAGATGGTTCGTCTGGCCAAGGGTCTGGAAGGTCAGCTGACCATCACCATCCAGATGGACGATGCAGACACGGACGTCGCACGCAAGCTGCTGCCGGTCGTGGAACGCAAGGCAGGCCGCGTGCTCGTCAACGGCTTCCCGACAGGCGTGGAAGTCGTGGACTCCATGGTGCATGGCGGACCCTACCCCGCGTCCACCAACTTCGGCGCGACCTCGGTCGGCACCATGTCGATCCGTCGGTTCCTGCGCCCCGTCGCTTTCCAGAACCTGCCCCAAGGGCTGCTCGAAGGCGATCTGGCCTGAAACGACAAACGCCGCCCTTCGGGGCGGCGTTTCCATCTCAGACGGGAAATTCCAGCCCGACCTTTCGTGCGCCACGTCGCAGCTTGTCGTGAAGGTCGTCGGAAATGTCGACCCCCGCCTCCAACGCACGACGCCGTTTACGGGCTGCACTGTCGCCCGGCACGCGCACGGGACCTGCCTGACCTTCCGCCGGCGGGTTGGTGCGGCAGGCCTCCGCCGTCCATTCCGACTGCTCGGTGAACGCATCCAGCCCGCAGAACGCTTCCGGGTCGATCACTTGTATGAACGCAGATTGCGCGAACGTCCCGTTTTCGGTAGTCGCCCGCCCGCGTCCCGACAATCCCTGCCCCAGCACATCGACCATCAGGGCCAGGCCAAAACCCTTGTGCCCCTTCAACGCCCCGCCAAGCGGCAAAAGACTGCCACCCCGTTCGGTCACGTCGGCCGGATTGTCCGTGGGGACGCCCTTCGCCGTCAGTGCCCATGCCTCGGGAAACCGTTCGCCCTTCTTGGCCAACTGCTGGGTCATGGTCGTCGTCGTGATGGAGGTGGACACATCCACGAGGATCGGGTCAGACCTCGTCGGAAGTCCCATCGCCAGTGGATTCGGCGTCAGCACGGCCTTGCGACCACCGAATGGGGCAACGCGCGACGCACCGGGGTTGGAACAGCTGATCTGCACGATCAGTCCGCGTTCCGTCACGCGCCGAAGATAGGCGGACAATGCGCAGGTGTGATGACAATTGCGGATCGCCGCTGTCACCACGCCATACTCCCTCACCCTCTCCATCGCCTGATCCAGCGCTTGGGTGAACAGCCATGCCCCCGGCAGGAAACGCCCATCCCACACGAAACTCGCGCCGCGGTCGTTCACGACCTCGTGGCGGCCCGTGCCGTTCATGGACCCGTCGGCCAACGCATCGACATACCATGACAGCAGGCTTACGCCGTGGGTGTCATGACCGATCAAGTCGCCTTCGACAAGGATCGTGGCGGTGGCTTCTGCCTTGTCTTCTTCCATGCCGGCCGCCACCAGCATTCGCGTCGCAAAGGACTGCAGCACTTCATGGTCGATCAGGGGCATCATGTTTTCCTGGTTCGGTTGCCGCGCCTTTATGGCGCGGCAAATGTCGTCAGCGGAACTTGATCTGCGCCAGTTGCAGTTCAGAGTTCGCAGCGATCGTCGGCTTGTAATCCAGCCGTGGCGACACGCGGGTGAAGCCCACCATGTGGAACATCGGCACGTTGGCGATGATGTCGTTCTCGGCCACACGGAACACCTCCGCCCACAGCGCGGCGCGATCATCCCCGGCAGCGATGGTCGCATCACTGATCATCTTGTCGAGTTCGGGATTGATCACCATCGACTGGATCCCGTCGGAGGCGTATTTGACATAGGCGGTGAAGACCGGATCGCCCGTGGCATTGTCATGCATGGCCTCGGTCAGGGTCGGAACGCCATCCTGATTGAAGGGTCTCACGAAGTAGTTGTTGTGGACGGACACGTCGTTCATCTGCAAGTTGACGTTCAAGCCCACTTCCTGCCACATCGCCATCATGGCTTCCATCGTCTCCGTCCCGTTAGGGAACAGGTTGTTGCGGCCGGCAATCAGAACCTCCGTGTCCACCGGAACGCCGTCGGCCTTTGCTTCCTCGATCAGTTCCTTGGCGCGTTCCGGATCATAGGGCCAGGGCTGCATTTCCTTGTTGTATCCGATAGTGGTCGGCACCACGAGCTGGCTCGCGATCTGCGCCTCCTCGGGCAGCAACGTCCCGATCATCGCCTCGCGGTCGATGGCAAGGTTGAGCGCTTCGCGGACGCGGCGGTCATCCAGCGGTGCCGTGCGCGTGTCGATCCGCATGTAGGTGGTTTCGGAGTTCGGATAGGCGAAGTCGGTGTCGGGATTCGTCGCATCCTGCATGGCGATGGACGGCACGATATCGGCCTCTCCGGTCTGGACCATGGCCGCAGCAACAGCACTGTCCGAGCGAGAGACATACGTCGCCTGCTCGACCTCGGGCTGCTCGCCCCAGTAATCGGGATTGCGCTTCAATACGAGCGACTGGCCGACGTTCCATTGATCGAAGACATAGGGTCCCGTGCCGATGGGCTTGCGGGTCAACTCCCCCTCGGGCGTCGCCGTGGCCGAAGCGATGGGCATAACTGTCATCAGAAGCGGCAGGATCGGGCTGGGCGGGTTTGTGGTGATGTCGATCGTGTGGTCGTCCTTGATATCGACCGTGAACTCCATCCCGCCGAAATATTTCCCGCCCACCTCGCAAGTCAGATTGGGGTTCTTGTTGCGCTCCAGCGTGAAGGCCACGTCCTTGGCGGTGAATGGTGCACCATCATGCCATGTCACGCCGTCACGCAGCTTGAACTGCCACGTATCGTCGTCCACCTGGCTCCACTCGGTCGCAAGGCGGGGCTTCAGCCCGCCATTCACGTAATCGAATTCCACCATCATCTCGTTGACGTTTTCCGAAACGACGCGACCCACGTTCTGGCGCGCGGCCATGCACGGATCCACAAGGTCCACGTTCTGCGACAGGACGACGGTGATGTTGCGGTCCTGGGCATATGCGGCGGTGCAGGTACCCGCGGCAAGAAGTGCCAGTGTTGCAGTAAATGTAGCTTTCATCGTGCTCCTCCCAAAGCATTGAAATCCGATGCGCACTGCATCGGGGGCGAAATCATTCGGGCACGCGACGACTTGTATTGCAAGTCGGTTTTTATGTCCGACAACAGGCATGGTGCCGCAGGTCCGCAACCTGACGTATGGGGCAACATCGGTGGTCGTGTCTGCGTGGCTTTTGATCAGGCAATGAAATCCGCCTGATACGACACGACGGACACCCATCGTTATCGACAACATATCAGACAGGTCCGGCAAAACGCGGAGGTTTCTGCCCATCATGTCACCTTCCACAGGTTTTCAGCCCGAAGCTGCTACACCAAATCGAAGTTCCTATATCCTCATGTCTTATATATTAGCATTCTAGCAACATCAATGAAGTTGTTGGCTTGCCGTGATCCGCGACCACGATATGATATGGCAGAGGATACACCATGCCCCCCACACCCTTCACAGGCCTTGCCGTAAACGATCAGCCGGCGGCAAACTCCGTCCAGCGCATCTATGACGACCTGCGCCAGCGTATCATCACGCTTGAACTTCCCCCCGGCTCCACCCTCTCACGGACGGAGTTGACGGAGGAATACGGCGTCAGCCAGACCCCCCTGCGCGAAGCGTTGCAAAAACTCGCACATGACAGCCTGGTCATGATACGCCCGCAATCCCGAACCGTGGTCAGTCGCATCGACACCGAACATCTGCACGAGGCGCATTTTCTGCGCGTCGCATTGGAAACGGAGGTGGCCCGTCACCTGGCTGAAAACGTTCCGGACGGTGTCGTGGCGCGGCTCAGGTCAATGATCCGCATGCAACACGCGGTGGCCGATGATCCGTCGCAATACCGGATATTCCAGGAACTTGACGAGTTGTTCCACCAGACGCTGTTCATCGCGGCAGGCCATCCAGAATTGCACAGGCTGGTACGAGAACGTGCGGGCCATATGGAGCGGGTCCGCCAGTTGCACCTGCCCCATGCGGGCAAAATCGCCGACATCCTGTCCCGTCACAAGGCCATCGTCGATACGATAGAAGCGGGCAATCCGGAGGCGGCTATGCGCGCGGCGCGCGACCATCTCAGCCGCACCGTCCTGCAGGTCGAGGCGCTCAAGAAGGAGCACCCCGACTATTTTACCTAGATTACCGGCGTCAGCAGCGGTTTCCCTGCAAAGTACGCGGCAAGGTTATCCACGGCCAATTGGTGCATCGCATCGCGTGTTTCCACCGTGCCACTGGCATGGTGGGGATACATCACGACATTCGGCAGTTTTGCGAACCGCGCATCAGGCGTTGGCTCCGTCATGAAAACGTCCAGACCGGCACTGGCGATGGTGCCGTTCTCCAAGGCCACGATCAGCGCCTCCTCGTCCACCACCGTCCCGCGGGAAATATTGACGAAGCTGCCCGTCTCGCCCAAGGCCTTAAGTACGTCCGCCGAAATCAGGTGCGACGTGTCCGACCCGCCGGAGGTGGCGGCAATCAGGATGTCCGCCCATTCGGCCAGATCGCGCGGATTGTCGAAGAACGTGTAAGGCACGTCCTTCTTCGTGCGGCCCGAATACCCGATCTCCAGCCCGAACGCCTTGCATCGGTGGGCAATGGCGCTGCCGATATTGCCCAGACCCACGATTCCGACATTCTTGCCGGCGGTGGATGTCGTCAGCGGATACATTCCCGCCTGCCCCCAGTCGCCCGTGCGAACATAAGCATCGCCCTCCACCAGTTGGCGACGTGCCGCCAGCATCAGAAGAACGGCCATGTCGGCCACATCATCGACCAGCGCGTCGGAGGTGTTGGTCATCCTGACGCCACGCGCCTTCATGGCATCCACATCCAGCGTCTCGTACCCGGCGGAGGTGACGGCAACCATTTCCAGGTTCGGCATCTTGTCGAGGAATACCTGATCCAGATGGAAATGCCCGTTGCAGAACATGGCGGTGCAGCGTGGCCCCGCCTCTGCCAAAGTCGCTTCCTTGTCCGATGCCGTGTCGTAGCGGTGGCAGGTATATGCTTCTTCCAGCTGCGCCATCTGGTGCACGCGGGGGGTGAAAGCCACCAACAGGTCGGGCTTCATGCAACATTCTCCATTCTGCGACGCATATCCCGGCGCTCGGCTTGAACCACCGGATCGGGGTCAAGGCTGGCCGCCAGAAGGGCACGTGTATACTCCTCGCGCGGGTCCTCGAAGATCTGCCGCACGGGCCCTTCCTCGACGATCTGCCCGTTCTTCATGACGATCACGCGCTCGGCGAAATCACGCACCACCGGCAAGTCGTGGGCGATGAACAGATAAGACAGGCCGAATTCCTGCCGCAACCCGTCCAGCAACTCGATCACCTGCGCCTGGATGGACACATCCAGCGCCGACACCGCCTCGTCGCAGATGATCAGGCTCGGCTCCATCGCCAGCGCGCGCGCGATCGCGATCCGCTGCCGCTGCCCGCCGGAAAACTGGTGCGGATAACGTGCGGCCATTTCGGGATGCAGTCCGACCTTCGTCAGCAGTTCGGCCACACGCACACGCCACTGCGATTTCGGCAGGATGTCTGGATGGATCGCCCATGCCTCGGAAATCAGCTGGAACACGGTCATTCGCGGGTTCAGCGATTGCGTCGGATCCTGGAACACCATCTGGATGTCACGCCGCATCCGATAAAGATCTTTCGGTGCCATCGTCACCAGATCGCGGCCGCGATAGATCGCCTTGCCACCGTCCGGTTCCTCCAACCGCAGGATCGCACGCGCCAGCGTGGACTTGCCCGACCCCGATTCTCCCACCACAGCGACGGTTTCGCCCGGCATGATGGTAAAACTGACCCCTTTCAGCGCCCGGAACGCGCCATAGTTTTTCTGGAGCATCTGGACCTTCAGCAACGGCTCCCCGTCACGCGCGGCTTCCTCCGGCATCTCGCCCTTGCCCGGCGCGGCCCCGATCAGCTTCTTGGTATAGGGGTGCTGCGGGTTGGTATAAACTTCCGCTGCATCGCCCGTTTCCACCACGCGACCACCGTTCATCACGACGACACGGTCCGCAATCTCCGCCACGACACCCAGATCGTGGGTGATCAGCAAGATGCCCATGCCCGTTTCGCGCTGAAGTTCCTCCATCAGCGACAGAACCTCGGCCTGGACCGTCACGTCGAGCGCGGTCGTCGGTTCGTCCGCGATCAGGATGTCCGGCTTCATCGCCACGGCCATCGCGATCATCAGACGTTGCCGCTGCCCGCCGGAAAACTGGTGCGGATATTTCGACAATGCGGCCTCCGGTTCCGGCATTCCCACGCGGACTAGCAAGGCCAGCGCCCGCTTTTGCGCATCCGCGGCGGGTGTTCCATGAACACGCATGATCTCGGCGATCTGCCAACCCACGGTATAAACAGGGTTCAGGTGCGCCAAAGGGTCCTGAAAGATCATGGCGATGCGCTTGCCGTTGATCTGGCGCCGCTCCTCGTCCGTCATCTTCAGCAGATCCTTGCCGTCCAGCAGGATGCGACCCTTGCTGATGCGGCCCGGTGGCATGTCGATCAGGTTCATCACGGCGGATGCCGATACCGACTTCCCCGACCCGGACTCCCCCAGGATGGCCAAGGTCTCGCCACGGTCCAGATGCCAGCTGACATCCTGAACCGCCTTAACGGTGCCCTGCGCGGTGTGAAATTCCACCGACAGGTCGCAGACTTCCAGCAGATGATCAGCCATTCTTGCGTCCTCCCATTTCCAGACGCCAGCGTTGCGCAGGATCAAGCGCGATACGCAGCCAGTTCGACAGCAGGTTCAGCGACAGCGTCGTCAGGATGATCGCCAGACCCGGCCAGAACGACAGCCACCATGCGTTGGTCAGATACGCACGGCCCTGCGACACCATCAGCCCCCAAGTGATCTCCGGTGCCTGAATGCCGATCCCAAGGAAGGACAGAGAACTTTCCGCAAGCATCACGAACGCGAAATCCAGCGTGGCGATGGTTACCAACGTCGGCAGGATCACCGGCAGAATGTGGCGGAAGATGATGCGTTTGTCCGATGCGCCCATGACCTTGGCCGCCTGCACGAACATCCGCTCGCGGATCTCCAGCACCTCGGCCCGCGCGGTCCGCAAGTAGACGGGGATGCGGGTGATCGCCAGCACGATGATGATGTTGGAAACGCTCGGCTCCAGCATGTAAAGCACGATCACTGCCAGCAGCAGCGACGGAAAGGACATGATCACGTCCGCAAGGCGCGGAATGATCTGCCCCAGCCGACCACGCGAATATCCCGCGATCAGCCCAAGCGTCGTGCCTATCGTCATGGAGACGACGACCGCGCCCGCTGCCACCATCATGGTGTTCTGCGCGGCAAGGATCACGCGCGGCAGCAGGGGCCGACCCAAGGAGTCTGCGCCAAGGACCATCGCCCACCCCAGATCGAAGCTGAAGGGGGGTGCGTTGCGTCCGCGCAGGTTCAGCCCGCCGCCCGTGTCACCAAGGATCCATGGCCCGAACAGCGCGCAGAACACGACGATCAGCAGGAACAGCAACGCAAAGAAGGCCAGCTTGTCGGCCCAAAGCAGGCTCAGGAAAGTGGCAAGGGCGTTTTTTTGACGGTTCGGGGGGGTGCCTGTATCTGTCATCGCCATGGCTCAATACCGGATGCGCGGATCAAGCACGGCATAGGCCATGTCGATCAGCAGGTTCATGATGAAGATCGCGATGGCCGAAACCATGATGGCCGCCAGAACGACAGCGAAGTCGCGTTGCAAGATGCTGTCGATCATCAGTTTGCCGATGCCGGGAAAACCGAAGATCGTCTCCACCACCACGGCACCGTTCAGGATGGCGGCAGCCTGATCGCCGATCACGGTGATCACGGGCAGCAGCCCGTTGCGCAGACCATGCACGAAGATGATGGGCCGCGACCGGACACCCTTGGCCTTGGCGGTTTTGACATAGGCCGAAGACAGTGCCGTGATCATCGATCCCCGCACCACCTGCAGGATCAGCCCGAAGGGACGCACGAAAAGCACGCCCACCGGCAGGATCCAGTGCCAGATCGTGCCTGTGCCCGATGTGGGCAGCCATTGCAGGTTCACCGCGAACAGCACGATGGCGACGATGGCGATCCAGAAATCCGGGGCCGAAGCGCCGATCAGGGAAAAAAACGTGGCGATCCGGTCGAACAACCCGCCCACGCGGAACGCGGCAAGCGACCCGATCACGATTGCGGCGATCGTCACGATCGTCATGGTGACGGCAGCAAGACTGAGCGTCCAGCCGAAGCCCTGCAGAACTACGTCCATTGCGGGCCGGGCCTCGCGGATGGACTGACCGAAATCCAGATGCAGCAGATCCCAGACGTAGCGGCCGAACTGCACGATCAACGGATCGTTGAAACCGTTCAGCTCGCGGAATTGCTCCCGCATCTCCATACTGGCATCGATGGGCAGATAAAGATCCGTCGGATCACCTGTCAGGCGCGACAGGAAAAAAACGATGACGACAAGCCCTATCAGCGATATTGCGCTGGCAAAGGCTCGCTTGCCTAAAAAGTTACTCATGGCGGATCCTCCTCTCACCCGAGGTATAAAGACACGCCGACCCGGAACCTCCTCTCCCGAATCAGCGCGTTCTTATATATTAGTATACGAATGAGGGATTGAAAGCTCTCGTTGTGATTTCGCTTCCACTTCCGCCATACTCAACATTAACCATCAGTTGTTTCAAGCCCCCTCGTCAAGCGCTATGATACCCTGATCCTCCAAGGACTTGGCAATGGCTGACAAAATTACATCAAGCCCCTCCGTCCGCAGCGAACCGCCAGCTCCGGCCTCGCTTATGCGATACCGCCCATGACCGGGGACATCCTGCAAACACTGACGACGTCCGCGCTCGTCTGGTTCAACCTCGCCGGAATCGCCGTATTCGCGGTCTCCGGTGCGCTGGCTGCCGCGCGCGCGGGCCAGACGCTGGTCACCTTCGCATTTTTCGCCGCCATCACCGGAATCGGGGGCGGCACGTTGCGCGATCTTCTCATCGGGGCACCAGTGTTCTGGATGCACGATCCGACATGGATCACGGTCTGCCTCGTCATGGCGCTGGCGGTTTGGATGACGCCCACCAGCTTCTGGCCGGACAGGGCGCTCGAATGGTTCGACGCCCTGGGTCTTGCAGCCTTTGCGGTATCCGGGTCGGCCAAGGCCCTTGTCTGGGGGATACCGCCGCTCCCCTCCGTCATCATGGGCGTGGTCACGGCCTGCATGGGCGGCATCATCCGCGACATTCTCGCAGGCACCCCGTCCATCGTCATCCGGCCGGAGATCTACGTCACCGCCGCCGCCGTCGCGGCCAGCGTCCATGTCGGGCTGACGCTGCTGGAATGTCCGGTCATTGTCGCCGCACCCATCGCGATCCTTCTCGGCTTTGGCCTGCGAGCATTGGCGATCTTGCGCGGTCTGGCCCTGCCGGGTTACCACCGTTGATCGGGGCGCGATCCCTCGCGCCCCGTCAGACGCCTTCCAGCGCCACGGCGATCCCCTGCCCCACGCCGATGCACATCATCGCCAGCGCCTTTTTCCCTGCCGCCAGTTCCAGGGCCGCCGTTCCCGTGATCCGCGCCCCCGACATCCCCAAGGGATGGCCAAGCGCGATCGCCCCGCCGTTCCGGTTCACGCGATCATTATCATGTGCAATTCCCAGGTCGCGCAACGTGGCGATCCCCTGACTGGCAAACGCCTCGTTCAGTTCGATCACGTCGAATGCGGACTGCTCCAGCCCCAACCGCCTCATCAGCTTCCTGGCCGCCGGCGCCGGCCCGAACCCCATGATGCGCGGCGCGACCCCGGCCGTGGCGCCGCCCAGCACCCGCGCGACAGGCGTCAACCCATGCACCCGCACCGCCGCCGCATTCGCCAAGATCAGCGCCGCCGCGCCGTCGTTCACGCCCGACGCGTTTCCCGCCGTCACCGACCCGCCCGCAAACAGCGGCCGCAACTTCGCCAACGCCTCGGCCGAGGTGGCGCGCGGATGCTCGTCCCGCTCCACCACCACCGGATCACCCCTCCGCTGTGGCACCGACACCGCCACGATCTCCCGCGCCAGTCGCCCGTTCGCCTGCGCCGCCGCCGCCTTCATCTGCGAGGCAAGCGCCATCGCATCCTGATCCTCTCGGCTTACCCCGAAATCATCTGCGACGTTCTGTCCCGTCCGCGGCATCGACTCCACGCCGTAAACAGCCTCCATCGCCGGATTGACGAAGCGCCAGCCAATCGTGGTGTCGTAAATCTCCGCGCTCCGCGAAAATGCCGTGTCCGCCTTGGGCATCACGAAGGGCGCACGCGACATGCTCTCCACCCCGCCCGCGATCATCAGGTCCGCCTCCCCCGCCGCGATCTGGCGGGCGGCCACCAGAACCGCGTCCATTCCCGATCCACACAGCCGGTTGATCGTCGTCCCCGTCACCCCCACCGGCAACCCCGCCAGAAGCGAAGACATGCGCGCCACGTTCCGGTTATCCTCCCCCGCCTGATTGGCACAGCCGAAGATCACATCATCCACGGCCTCCCAATCCAGGCGCGTATTCCGCGCCATCAGCGCCCGTAGTGGCACCGCCCCCAGATCGTCGGCCCGCACAGCCGACAACGCACCCCCGAACCGCCCGATGGGCGTCCGGATGTAGTCGCAGATATATACGTCCGTCATTTCAAACCTCCGCCGCCGTCAGATCGCCGATCGAACCGTCCACGGCCAGTTCCGCCCCCGTCACGGATTGCAACTCGTCGAAACTCATCCCCACCAACTTCTCGCGCAGCACGAACCTTCCGTCCGCCACGTCAATCACCGCCAGCGTGGTATAAATCCGCGTCACGCACCCCACCCCCGTCAGCGGAAACGAGCACGCCTCCACCAGCTTCGGCTTCCCGTCCTTGGTCACATGCTCGGTGATCACGCAGACCTGCTTGGCCCCATGCACCAGATCCATCGCCCCGCCCACCGCAGGCACACCCTTCGATCCCACACGCCAGTTCGCCAGGTCACCGTTCTGCGCCACCTGATAGGCGCCAAGGATTGCCACATCCAGATGCCCCCCCCGCACCATCGCGAAACTGTCTGCGTGGTGAAAGAACGCGGCCCCGGGCTTCAGTGTCACCGCCCGCTTGCCCGCGTTGATCAGGTCCCAGTCCTCCTCCCCCTCGGGCGGGGCCTCGCCGAAATTCAGCAATCCGTTCTCGGTATGATAGACGACCGTGCGCCCCTCCACACCATATCGCGCCACCATCTCCGGCGCTCCGATGCCAAGGTTCACATAGGCCCCGTCGGGAATATCCTGTGCGGCACGCCACGCCATCTGCGCGTTGGAAAGTTTCATCAATGCACCGCTCCCTCGCGGATCAGGGCTTCTTCCTGTTTCGGATCACGCACCTCGACCAGATGATCGACAAAGATGCCGGGCGTCACCACCTGCTCGGGATCGATCCCGCCCGGCTCCACCAGATCCGACACCTGCACGATGGTCACGGCGGCAGCCATGCACATCAACGGGCTGAAGTTCCGCGCGGCCAAGCGATAGGTCAGGTTGCCCATCGTATCCCCCCGATGCGCCTTGATCAGCGCGAAATCGGCCTTCAACCATCGCTCCTGCACATAGGACTTGCCATCGAATTCCGCGACCGGCTTGCCCTCCGCCAGTTCCGTCCCGAACGAGGTCGGGGTATAAAACGCTGGTATCCCCGCCCCGCCTGCACGAATGCGCTCGGCCAATGTCCCCTGCGGCACCAGCTCCAACGCGACACGCCCTTCCAGATACGCTTCGGTAAATGCCCGTGGGTCCGAAGACCGCGGGAACGAACACACCATCTTCGCGACCATCCCCGCATCGATCATCGCGGCAATGCCGATCCGCCCGTTGCCCGCATTGTTGTTAACGACCGTCAGATCCTTCGGGCTGCCCGTCGCGCGATATCTGTCGATCAGCGCATGGATCAACTCGATCGGCGCACCCGAGCCGCCGAACCCGCCGATCATCACCATCGCGCCATCGGCAATTCCCGCCACGGCGCCGGCCAAAGATGAAACCGTCTTGTCCATCGCATTCTCCCTCATTCCGGAACCACAGGTATGGACGCGCCGACTGGACCTCAACGCGTTTGTGCGTTATCCGTCATTTGTTCGATAATCGCACAAACCATGTAGAGGATCGCTGGTGGAAAAACGTGACATCATGGGCGGCCTCGCCAAGGGCCTGCGAGTGATCGAGGCGTTCAACGCCGACCACCCCCGCCTGACAATAACAGAGGCGGCGGATCGCACGGGCCTCGACCGCGCCACGGCCCGCCGCTGTCTTCTCACATTGGCCGATCTCGGTTACGCCGATTACGACGGGAAGTTCTTCACCCTCACCCCGCATGTTCTGCGCCTTGGCACCGCCTGCCTTGCCACGATGCCGCTGCCCGAACTGGTCCAGCCCTGGCTCGACCGCCTGTCTGGCCTCTTGGGCGAAAGCACCTCCGTCTCCATCCTGGATCGGGGGGACATCGTCTATGTCGCCCGCGCCGCCCAACGCAAGGTCATGTCCATCGCCCTGATGCCCGGCAGCCGCCTTCCCGCCTTCTGCACCTCCATGGGCCGCGTTCTCCTCGCCGCCCTGCCAGAGGCAGAGGCCCGCACCCTTCTGGGCCCGATGACCGCGCGCACCCCCATGACCCTGACCGACCCCGCAACCGTCATGCAGTGCATCGCAGACGCCCGCTCGGACGGCTACGCCCTGATCGATCAGGAGGTTGAGCTGGGTCTCCGCTCCATCGCCGTGCCGCTGTTCGATGCGCGGGGACGCACGGTGGCCGCCATGAACCTCGGTCTGCCCGCCACGCAAGCCAGCGTTCAGGATCTGGCCCACCGCTACCTCGACGCGATGCGCCTCATCCAAGGGGAAATCCGCAAGGTCCTGACCTGACCCCGTTCAGCGCCGAACGGTCATCGACATCGCCAATGCGCCCAACAGCCCCACCAGCGCAAAGATATAGAACCCCCACGGGTGGCCCAGGCCCATCGACACCAGCGTCCCCCCGATCAGCGGACCAGCGATCGCGCCAAGCCGCCCCACGCCCGCCGCCATGCCGATGGCCGTGGCGCGGATCGCCGCCGGATACCGCCACGCCGTAAAGGCATAAACCAGAACCTGTGCCGAAAACACGAAGCAGCCCGTCAGGAACACCACCGGATAAAGCAGCATCACCGGCATCTTCCACGACAGCAATGCAAGCAGAACCGCCCCCGCCCCGAACCAGAGCGTCGCGGCAAGCTTCAGCCCGATCCGGTCGCCCACCTGCCCCGCCACCAGCAATCCGCAAATCGCACCGGCGTTCAGCAACAGCAGCAGCCACAACCCCCGCTGCAACCCGTATCCCGCATCGATCATCAACTGCGGCAACCAACTGTTCAGCGCATAGACCAGCAGCAGCCCCATGAACGATGTGACCCAGACCGCAAGCGTGGTGCGCAGATATCCGCCCTCGAACAGTGTGCGGACGGACACGCGGGGCGCATCCGCCACCACGTCGGCAAGGATGATGCCATGGGCCGATGCGATGGCCTCCGCCTCTGCCTGGCGCCCGCGCCCCAGCAGATAGGCAGGACTTTCGGCCAGATGACGGATCATCAGCGGCACCACCACCAGACCGGGCAGCGCCCCCGCGAAAAACATTCCGCGCCAGCCGACACTCGGCAGCAGCACAAGCCCCAGCAACGCGGTCGCCACCGCCCCCACATGGTACCCCGTCATCACCCGGGTGGAGGCGCGACCCGCCTGCCCGCGCGAAAATTCCGTCACCATGGCGATGGCGATGGGCAGGCACCCCCCCAGACCGATGCCCGCCAGAAACCGGAACAGGGCCAACTGGTTCGGCGTCTGCGCCAGCCCGCACAACGCGGTCAGCACCGAAAACGCGGCCACGGCCCAGATCATCGCCCGCCTTCGGCCGATCCGGTCGGTAGCGGCCCCGATGGACAACGCACCGAAGGTCATCCCCACCAGCCCGATGGTGGAGGTGAAGGTCGCCTCCGCCGTGGTCATGAACGGCGCTACCGGACTGGTCAGCGTGGGGATCAGTGCCCCCAAAACCACCAGATCGAAGCCATCCAGAATGACCGCGATCCAGCACAGGGTCACGACCCAGCCGGCCTTGGCTCCTTTGGGCGCGATTGCAGTATAGGTCGTCATGTCGATCCGTCCCTTCCCCACAGGCCGCCAGCGGTCGGAAACGGCCAGATCCGTCCACGGCCTCCGCCGGCTCGACCTCGTGCAGACACGACACGACGGTCCCTATGATCCGAGATGACACAGCCCCATGAGGAAGGAAATTGCAAATTTCCTCACGAAATATCCGCAAGAACGCGCATATGGCGAATCTTTTCCACCATCGCGATAAGACGGCCTGCGCGGATGAAACCGATGCGAACCTGCTGTGAGTTGCACATAAGACACGCCTCACTTGAAAATTTGATGCCGGTGAATTGTTCCCCTCCCCCAACGGAACAGGCAGTCGTCCGCCGAAGTTTCCTCGAGGCGTGACATTCGTCTCGCAGGAGGGGCATCCTCCTCGAAGCTCGAAAGCAGGTCGACATGCCGAAAATTGCGATTGCCGTCATTGTCGTCGCCGTGATCCTGATTGCCCTTCTTTTCGTTGGACGGCAGGACGGAACGGAAGCGGCGCAGGACAGCGCCAACCCGCATGCCATCCAGCAGCAGTGATCGACGCGTCGAACCGTTCGGCGCAAAAACCGGGGACAAGAAGGGAAATGTCGCAATGACAGCTTTTACCGGCATATTATTCGGACTGATCGGCCTCGTGCTGATCGGATTGGGGGGCTGGCTTGCCATCTCCGGTGGCAGCATTGCCTATCTGATACTCGGTCTGGCGGTCGTCGTGACCGCCGTCCTCGTCGTCCGGCGCAGCGCCTCGGCACTCGCCCTGTTCGCCGTCACGCTGCTCGCATGGCTCGCATGGTCGGTCTGGGAAGTCGGCTTCGACTGGTGGCAGCTGATGCCCCGCGGCGGGATCGTCGTGCTGATGGGCCTGTGGCTCTGGCTGCCCTTCGTGCGCAACCGCCTGTATCACGCCGGTGCGGTCACGCCCCGCAACGGACGCCGCAACACCCCCGGCCTGTTCATCGGCCTGTCGGTCGTCGTGGCCATCGTCACCGCCGTCTATTCGATGTTCCAGGATCCGACCAGAATCGAGGGCACACTGCCCACGGAACGCCTGACATCGGCCCCCGCCACCGGCAACGACGTTCCCGACAGCGACTGGCACCAGTATGGCCGCACCAATTACGGTCAGCGCTGGTCGCCCCTTGATCAGATCACGACAGAAAACGTGTCGAACCTGACGGAAACGTGGCGTTACCAGACCGGCGACGTGAAACGCCCCGACGACGTGAACGAGACGACGTATCAGGTCACCCCGCTCAAGGTCGGCAACCGGCTGTTCATCTGCACGCCCCACAACCTCGCCATCGCGCTGGACGCGAAGACGGGCGAGGAATTGTGGCGCTTCGACGCCAATTCCGGCATGAACCCCGACCGGCAGCACCAGACCTGCCGTGGTGTGACCTATTGGGACATGGCGAACATGCCCGAGACCCAGGCCGCGGCACCCGGCGAAGCGGTCCCCGCACCCACCGCACCGATCCCCGCCACCGTCGGGCAAACCGGCGTGCCAGCCACGGCTGAGGACGCACCCGCGGCATCCGCCCAGAACGACGCGGGCGACACTACCCCGCCGGAAGACGGTCCGTCCTCCTCCGAAATCGCCCAAGACGAACCCGCCGCCCCGGCGGAAAACCTGCCCGCGGACCCCACCCCGAACGAGGCTGCGGCCACCACGACCGAGGTCTGCCCCACCCGCGTCTACCTCCCCACGGCCGATGCGCGCCTCATCGCGCTCAACGCCGAAACGGGAGAGGTCTGCGCCTCCTTCGCCGATAACGGTACCCTGCGTCTCGAAGCGGGCATGCCCTACAATCCCGAAGGCTACTACTATTCCACCTCGCCCCCCGTGGCGGTGGACGGCAAGCTGATCATCGGCGGTGCCGTGAACGACAACTTCTCGATCTATTCCCAGTCTGGCGTGATCCGTGCCTTCGACATCGTCACGGGCGAACTGCTGTGGAACTGGGACAGCGGCAACCCGACCGAAACTGCCCCCATCGATATCGCGGGCGGCGAAACCTACACCGCCAACAGCCCCAACAGCTGGTCCGTCTTCTCGGTCGATGATGCTCGTGGTCTCGTCTACATCCCGCTCGGCAACCAGGTCCCCGACCAGCTGGGCATGGGCCGTTCCGAAGCGGTGGAGGCGCATTCCTCCTCCATCGTGGCCCTCGACGTGACGTCCGGACAGCAACGCTGGGTTTTCCAGACCGTTCACCACGACCTGTGGGACATGGATGTGCCCGCACAACCCGTCCTCGTCGATCTGACCATCGACGGCGCTTCCGTGCCGGCCCTCGTCGGCCCCACGAAACAGGGCGACATCTACGTCCTGAACCGTGAAACCGGCGCACCGATCCTCGACGTCACGGAAGAACCCGCCCCCGGCGGCGCCATCCCCGAAGATTTCACCGCCCCGACCCAGCCTACCTCCGCCCTGTCGTTCAAACCGGCAGCGCTGCGGGAATCCGACATGTGGGGCATGTCGATCTTCGATCAGCTGCTGTGCCGGATTGACTTCAACCGCCTGAACTACGAAGGCCGCTACACGCCGCCCTCGCTCAACGGCTCCATCATCTATCCGGGCAACTTCGGCGTGTTCAACTGGGGCTCCGTCGCCGTGGATCCGGAACGTCAGGTCATGTTCGGCATGCCGACATACCTCGCCTTCACTTCCCGTCTCGTCCCCCGCGCCGACATTCCGCCGGCCGAGGAAGGTGCAACCGCCTCCGAACAGGGCCTGAACCGCAACGAGGGTGCGCCCTACGGCGTCGTCATGGGTCCGTTCCTCAGCAAGCTGGGCATCCCCTGCCAGGCGCCGCCATGGGGTTTCGTCGCAGGTGCGAACCTGACCAACGGCGACATCGCGTGGAAGCACAAGAACGGCACCGTCCGTGACATGACCGCCCTGCCGATCCCGATCGAGCTTGGCGTCCCGGGCATCGGCGGCCCGATCATCACGCGCGGCGGCGTGGCCTTCCTCGGTGCCGCAGTGGACGACTACCTACGGGCCTATGACCTGACCACCGGTGAAAACCTCTGGAAGGCCCGCCTTCCCGCCGGCGGCCAGTCCACACCCATGACCTACGAGGTCGATGGAGAGCAGTATGTCGTCATCGTCGCAGGCGGCCACGGCTCCGTCGGCACCAAACCTGGCGACTACGTGATCGCCTACAAACTGGAGGAATGAGCGAAGGGGCACCGTCCCCTTCCCGCCCCGGAACCGCCCCTGCCGGATCGGCCCCCGGCAGGGATTTTTCATTCCGATACTACACCAACCCCGCCCTACCCCTAAGCCCACCTCCGCATTGCCCTTGCCAGTCCCGCCCGATGCCGCTACCCCGTGCGGCCCATCAGGCTGGTGACACATGCAGACAGACATCCTCGCAATCGACTTCGGCACCTCCAACACGGCGGCCGCCGTCGCCCGGGACGGCACCATCCACCGCATCCCGGTGGAGCGTGGATCCGACACCCTGCCAACGGCCGTGTTCTTTCCCGCAGGCAACGGTCCCATGCGCATCGGCGCAGCCGCAGGCGACGCCCTCATCGGCGGGCACGAAGGCCGGTACATGCGCGCGCTGAAAAGCGTGCTCGGCACCTCCCTACTTCACGAACGCCGCATGATCGGCGGCACGCGCCGGACGCTCGCCGACGTCGTGACCGCCTTCCTGATCGAACTGCGCCAACGGGCGGAGGCCGCGACCGGCTGCACCTTCGACCGCGCCCTTTCAGGTCGCCCGGTCCACTTTCACCCCGACCCCGCCCGCGACACGCAGGCAGAGGCCGACCTTCGCGCCTGCTACCTCGCCGCAGGCTTCTCCTCCGTCACCTTTCTGGCAGAGCCGGAGGCCGCCGCCATCGCCTGTCAGGACATGGGCGGCCAGAAAGGCCTGGGACTGATCGTCGATATCGGCGGCGGTACCTCGGATTTCACTGTCTTCCGCAGCGGCGGTCACGGCCCGCAGATCCTCGCCAGCCATGGCATACGTCTGGGGGGCACCGACTTTGATCAGGCCGTCTCTCTGGCCCATGCGATGCCCGCATTGGGCCACGGCGGTGAACTGCGGCGGGAGATGGGTCCGGGCCTCCTGCCGGTTCCCCATGGGGTCTATGTCGATCTCGCCTCCTGGGCGAAGATTCCGTTCCTCTACACCGCCGAAACCCGTCGGATGGTGGCCGGAATGGCCCGGCTCGCGACCGTCCCCACCCCGATGAAACGTCTTCAGACGGTTTTGGAGGATGAACTCGGCCACGATCTGGCCTTCGCGGTCGAACGGGGCAAGATCGCCGCCAATGGCGACACCGTACCCGCCCGCATCGACATGACCTTCATCGAACGGGATCTCGCCCCAGCCATCACCCGCTCCAGCCTTGATACGGCGCTCACCACCTTCCGCGACGACCTGCACGCGGCGGCGGCCCATACCCTCGATCTTGCGGGCGTCGCACCCGAAGCCATCGACCGCGTGGTCCTGGTGGGCGGCTCCAGCCTGATGGCCCTCGTGTCGGAGGGTGCGCAAGTCCTCTGCCCCAATGCCCGCATCCTGCGGAGCGAGGCTTTCACCGCCGTGGTGGACGGCCTCGCCCTCGCCGCGCAAAAGGCCGCCTGACGCCTCGCCTAATCATTTCGAAAAGCCTCCCCCCTGACGGCACGAGCGGCCGAGAGGAGGCCCACTCAGGGTTCCTCGCCGCGAAGGTCCGGTCTATGCCACATGCCCGGACATCCTTCTGCCGAACAGGTTCCCCGGACCCGTCAGATCCGAATCTTGACGTCATACCCGCAACGCCCCCCACACCCACGAAACCGATTTTCAAGCTCGTCCCACCATCGCGCCCTGCCCTGCCCGACTGTCTCAAGTCGGCTAATACCGATCAGAAGTAGCCAAAGCCTTTTCAAAGTGTTCGTCTTATGTTCTCTCACGGATCATCCTCGGAGATTGCTTCAAATCCGTAGGTTCTTTCACAAACCAGTCGTATACACGATCCCGACATCTCATGCCTCGGAACTGATCACCCCAGACAGTCACCAGTTTAGGAAACACGTTTCTGGCTTCAGCCAAGGTGCGTCAGCCGAACCTGGAAATTCCGTTGCTCTGAAAATGCCGACGTTTCGCCGCGAAACCTACAACCGGTCAAAGGCCGCCGGGTCGAGTTCCTCCCAGAAGTTCCGTATGGCCGCAGCATTCAATGCGCTCATCCAGCCATGGCGTTCGAAATCGTCCCGCAACGCCCCTGAAAGACGGCTCGTGAACAACCGCTTGTCGGCATCGCGCTGCGTCGGGCTGCGGGCTGCGACAAGATCCTGGATGCGCTTCAGCCGAAGGGCATGATCCGTCAAGGCAGGCGCAGCGTCCGCTTCATGTGAAAAGTCGCTTTTCAGCGCCACCGAAAGGTAACGCACCGGATTACGCACCCCGCTCTGCCCCACGACGTAATCCAGCTTGTCGCCTATGTGGTCTTCTCCATGTTCCGCGATCCATTGCCGCGCAAGCCGGTCCGACGTGCCCATCCCCCGCAAGCGATCATAGATGGCAGAGTTCCGGGGACGTTCCGCCTCCGCCATGTCCAGCATCCCCAATTGCGGATTTTCCCCGATCAGGAACCTGATCTCGGTGACTACCCGCCCCATCTTCCGGATCTCCGGCGTGACGAGGATGTTGGAGTTCCTGTTCACCTCCGCCACGGCGGGCTTGATGATCTTCGCATTCAATTGCTTGAACACCTCGTAATAAGGACTGTCCGCCACGCCCATCAACCTGCGGAAGATGTCGAGCGACCACCACCCCGTGCTGCCTGTCCGGACGAAACGATAACAATTCTCATAAAGCGCCAGGGCGTGACCGCTCGTGAACCGCCGCTGTATGTTCAGGTTGATCAACGCAAAGACCTTCGGGTCGTGCAACTTCTCCGCCAATGCAGGGGAATAGGCGTATTCGCAGACCCCCCCTTTCAGGCGCGCATAAGACAAGAGCGAGGACACCCCCCATTCCTGCTGGCCCCGTTCATCCAGCATGTCCCACTCCGCAACAGTCTCCGCCAGTCCACGCAACGACGCCTTCAGGGTATCCATGTCGTTCGAATTGTAACCGATCATCGCGCACAGCGTTCGCGCATCGATCCTGTGAACCTGTTGGGTCACCAGCGTGTCATAGGCATTAAGCAAAAGGACGTTCGAAAGCCGCCGCTGCAACAGGGTCAGCTTGCCCGAAACATGTATGGCCGCAACATGCTTCTTGACCGACGCCCGCCGAAGAGAGCCTGACAATTTGCCATCCGGCCCCGGCTCTGTCACCTTGTCCATCGCTGCTCCTCTACCCGTTGAGACTATGAACGGTTCCCGATTCCCGTCTTGCCATGCATCGAATATCGTTTCAGGTACCCATCAACAACCGAGAATGGGGAGCTTGGGAAAGGTGCCCGTTTACGGGAAATCTATGAAAGCATCGAAACCTAAGGTGTCCGTTTACGTGAGCAGGCTATTCAAACTCTTCTCCCATGACGCTTTGCATAGCATTAAGGACCTCAAATGCTCGGGGCGGCATTCAAATACACTCTGTTTCCCGAGAATCGGCCCCTTTAACCCCGTATTCCGGCCCCCTTCTTCCCGTAACCAGATACCTCCCATACCGTATATGGGTACCCAAACTTACTTAACATCATGATATTATGACGATTATTTTGGTGCAAAGTCTCTAAAGTATCTTAAAGATTCTCAAACGATTTGTGTGTTGCAAGGCGATTTTGACAGTTATGAATGGTCTGGCGCGGTAAACGTCGTTGGTACGCATGATGTGCGGCCAAAGGGGTAACATACGTATAAACGACAAACACGAGGACACATCCATGAACGGGAAATCCGAGCTTCCTCCCTATTTCGGCATCAACCCAGCCGAGGCGGCAGAGAAGCTGGCCGCCCCGATCGACACCGCCCGCTTCGCAAAGGCGGCCGCTTTCGCAATGCGGGGCAGAGACGATCTTGCGAAGCGTGGTTACGCACCCGATGGAAAAAAGCGCCTCAGAAAATTCTCGACATGGGAAATCTGCAAGTATCTCATTCCAATCAACCCAGGCCATCTTAGACGAGTTCTCAAATCTAATCCCGATCTTCCGCAGGGGATAGGTGAAGGATCCGCGCGTCGCTTTTCCCTAGAAGATGTTCTGGTGCTGCGGGATCATTTCGCAACCCAAGGAGCAGGATGGCGGGAATACAAAACCTGGCGTCCGGAAGGATTGCCGGCAAAGATCCTCGCTGTTGCAAACTTCAAAGGAGGCGTAGGTAAAACCTCCACCTGTGCGCATCTTGCGATGTCTGCAGCCCTTGATGGATACCGGGTTCTCGTAATCGATCTGGATAGTCAGGGATCGTTGACCTCGATCATGGGGGGAACTGTCGCGGACGAATGGCAGACAGCCTTCCCATTGCTGGCCCGTGATTTCGCCCTGCATCTTAACGAAGAGAACCGTATTCGCGTGTCGGCAGGGCAAGCTGAATTGCCATTGGACGAGACTTTGACAGAGGCTCTGAAGGTTTCGCCGCGAAACTTGATCCAGAAGACCCATTGGCCCAATATCGATCTGATTGGCGCGCAGTTGAACCTTTACTGGGCTGAATTCCAGATACCGGTCTGGAGAATGCAGTTGAGGGGTTGGGCGCTTTGGGACAGTCTTGGAAACGCGCTGAGCGAGGCAGGCATCCTTGACGATTACGATATTGTCCTGCTCGATACGCCGCCTGCACTTGGCTATCTGACGATCAACGCCCTTGCTGCCGCCGACATTCTGCTGGTGCCATTGGGGGCGTCATTCCTGGAGTTCGATTCCACGGGCCGGTTCTTCGATATGATCTATTCCACCTTTGCCTCTATCGAGGAGGGGGAGAACAGAGCAAGACGAGAGGCGGGATTGCCGGAGATCGGGTTCCAGTGGGATGCCGTCCGCGCGTTGATAACCCGTTTCGACCCAGCCCAGCAGACCGATCTTGCAAACGTGGTCCAAGCCTATTTCGGAGACTTCATGACGACGTTCCGTCAGGAGATGACGGCAATGGTCGGGCAGGCGGGGGAGCAGGTATCAGGTATCTACGAGACGGATTATCGTAACTTCAATCGGGACACCTATATGCGGGGGCGTGAAACCTTCGACCGCACCTGGGCTGAGGTGAAAGAGGTCATCCTTGGCGCGTGGTGGAAAGATCTGAAGATGGCGGAAGCAGAGAAAGAGGCTTGAGGATGGCAAAACGCAGGAAGCTTGAAGCGCCCAGCATGGCCGATCTCGCACAGATGGAGACGGAGTTTCGCCGCGAAACCTTGGGTCGAAATCCCATGACCGCTGCGCCGATCGCGCAGGTTGCCGCGGATACGGCACGCGCACATGATCCGCGTGGAATCTCCATCCGGGCGGAGGCGGCGAAGGATCGGCTTGACGCCGAACGGCTGCGAGAGGCGGAGGGGAAGGGGCTTGTCCTAGTCGAATTGGCGCTGGACCAGATCGAGTCGGAGGCCATCGTCCGGGATCGTCTGGCGCTGGACCCCGATGCCATGCAGGAACTGCAACTTTCCATTGCAGCTCAAGGGCTTAGGTTGCCGGTTGAGGTGTTTTTGCTGCCCGTGAAGGAGGGGGAGGGCGCACGATACGGGCTGCTTTCGGGGTATCGTCGTTTACGGGCGGTGCAGAATTTGCGGGGTCTGACGGGGCAGGCGAAATACGACACCATCCGCGCCATCATCCGTCAACCTGAAGCAATGGGCGGAACCTTTGCAGCGATGGTGGAGGAAAACGAAGTTCGTGAGGGCTTGAGCCATTTCGAGCGGGGGCGGATTGCCGTGATTGCCGCAAGGGAAGGCGCGTTCCCCAATGTGGAGGCAGCTGTGGATGCGTTGTTTCCCGTCGCCTCCAAAGGCAAGCGATCGAAGATCCGGTCTTTTGCGCTGATCTTCGAGGAGATCGGCGATATGCTGAATTTTCCCGATGCGTTGCGCGAAAAGGACGGACTGCGACTGGCTGCCGCCCTGCGGGAGGGGCATGAAGGTGCGTTGCGCGTAGCGCTGGCCCAAACTGTCGCAGAGACTGTCGCCGACGAACAGGCGCTGATCGACGAAGCTTTGTCTGGCCTTGGGCCTGCGAAAGCTGCACCGTCGCGTGGCGGCCGTCCGCGGAGGGAGACCTCGGCACGGGAGGTGACGCTGCCGACCGGGATCGCTCTTGGGTCGGGCAGGGACGGGGAGGGGTGGTTCATTCGCCTGAAAGGAGATCGTGTCGATGCCGCATTGGTGGAGACGGCCCTGCTGGAACTTGAACGGTTGCTGGGACCGAAATGAGCGGCGATAGGTGGCAATGAGGATATCGTCAGCTTGTTCCGCGGGCCGCTGAAGGTGTTGTTCATTGAAACAACATGCTGCAAGGCGCGGACGCAATTTGACAACTGTTGATGAAGCCCTATGGGTTCCGCCAAATTCACGGCCAATGACCGCGCATCCCCTATCGTAAGGGCGCGCGGTCACCAGCCAGAAAGAAAGGGGCTGGCTTCCACCAGCCTCCTCGTATCAGTCCCGCTTGTCGCCGGAGCGGAATTCGGAGCTGGCGCCTTCGGCGGCAGCAGCAGCGACGTGCTGGACCTTTTCGGCGATGGTGGAGCCACCTTCAGGGATCAGGCCTTCATCCTTGGCCGTGTCCGAAGCAGCGGCCAGACCTGCCTTGACCGCGGCAGTGCCACGATCGGTCAGGTCGTTTGCCATCTCTCGTGCGCCTTCGGCCAGCCGGTCATGTGCCGGACCAAGCAGACGGTTTTCAGCATTGGACTTAGGCAGTGTCGAGCCGATCACTGCGCCTGCAAACAATGCGAGGGCACCGAACAAGAGGGGCTGCGTCTGCATCTGGTGAGTCAGATCCACGGCGCGTGTGCGCGTGACTTCCCAGCCCTCCTGCACGGCGACGCGGGCGTCATGGGCAACGCCGGAGGCGGCTTCCGAGTAGCGGTGCGCCGCATCTGAAGCGGCCTCGGAGTAGCGATGTGCGGAACTGGACGCGGCAGCGCCGTAGCGGTGGGCAGTGTCGGACGCCCGATCCGCATAGGCACGCGCCTGTGCGCCGATGCCCGGACCCGAGGAATGCGACCCTTGATCGGCAACATACCTGTCGCCCATGGAGTCGTAAGGGCGTTGCGCATAAGCCGACGCCGGATCGCGGCGTGTCATGCCGGTCGCGAGGCAGGCAATGCCTAGGCCGATCAGACCAAATGCGACGGGGTTCGCAGCCATCTGGCGACCTGTGCTTTCCAGCGTGGCGCGGGTATCGGTAATGCCCACATAACGCCCCACATCGCTGACCACACCTTCAAGCGACGCCTTGCGGCGCAGAGCTTCCAGCGTGCCTTCGACATTGGCGCGATTTGCTTCGACTTGGGCTTCGATGTCTTTAGGTGTATCGGTCATTTCAACTGTTCCTTCACAAGATTTTTGTCGCGTTGCGCCTGTTCCAGCGTACGGTCGGGAACGAGGGTGGTCGCGGACAGATTGCTGCGGCCCCGCACCATCAGAAGTCCGCCGATCACGAAGAGGACGAGGCCCACGATCGCTGCGGCCCAACCGGCACCGACCCAATGGGCCAAGGCGACGACCAGTGCCTGCAGCAGAACGATGGCGGCCAGCAACATGATGATTGCGCCGGCGACAAGCATCTCCGCGCCATGAGCGAGTTTCGTTCCTGCCTCCGAGATTTCCGCCCGGATCAGACGGCCTTCGCTACGGACGAGTTCCGAAAGGTCGCGGACCAGATCCGCGATGAGATCTGTCAGCGAGCGGTTGTCGCTGACGGGGCGGTTGTCAAAGCTGGACATTCGAGCGATCCCCCGGGAATTTGGCCGAAGTGCCGGAAGTGGGGACGTCCGTGCCGGAGGCCGGGCTGCCAACAGTGGTCGTGTCGGACGCGGGCGTATAGGGCTTGGGTGCCGAATAGGGCTTTGGAGCGGCGTTGTACGGCTGCGGCGGGGTCGAGTAGGATGTGGTATTCACGGACTGCGCGGAAGCGGTGAGCAGACGGCCGACTGCGAGACCTGCCAGAAGGCAACCACCGATGAACACAGCCGGGTTGGCGCGCGCATAGTCCGACACGGACTGGCCGATGTCGTTGATCGACCGATTTTCGAGGCTGCTGTTCAGATCTTCGACCAGACCTGCGCCGCGTTCCATCAGGGTGGACGCGGACGCGCCTGTGCCGTCTTCGTTCTGCTTGGCCGAAGCGTCGCGCAGGGTCTGGGCGAGCGTGCCGAGTTCTGCGGTGAAGCCTTCCTTGCGACGTTCCAGTTCGTCCGTGACGACGTTCAGCAGGTTCGGGGCGGCTTCTGTTTTGAGGCGGTTCGTGCCGTCGTGGATGCGGGCTTTCGCGTCATCGTATTCGCGACGGGCCTTGGCTTTCAGATCGTCCTGAACATTCGAGGTATCATCGGGGAAAGTCATGTCTCGTCTCCTTGTATGAGGGCGGGCCTGCAGGGGTCGCCACTGACCGCTTGTGCAAAAGAAACAAGCGTGGAGCCGTAGAGGTTCCGTTTTTCGTGAGCGGGAATGCAAATGACGGAGCAGGGGACCGTATGAGGCGGTTGGAATGCGCTCGAATGCCCGCGCGGCGGCAAGATTGAGGTTTTGTCGGGGGCAGCCCCTAGACGCAAACAGACTGGGGATGGCCCCATCGGCCGGCGAAGGCGGTTGATCCGTGGGGGGGATAGGTGTCCGTGGAGGGGGAAGGTTGCATCACAGCGGGGATTGGGGTGCCGCCTTGGCGCAATGGGTTGCGCCGCCCCCGGCTGTGACGGGGGTCGGCAGGGTCATTCCTTTGGTTTGGACATGCGTTCCGACAACCCTGCGACGAGGCCGGCGGGAAGCACCTCGGCCGCCGTGGCCTGCACCTTGTTGTGCACGCCGGGGGTCATCTGCGGTTTACCCGCAAGCATGGCGTCGTAGCCTGCACGGGCGACCTTGGCGGGATCGTCTTTCCTGGCCTGTCCGACCGGGGTGTCCAGCATGCCGGCGCGTTCGAAGAACTTCGTTTCCGTGGCGCCTGGTTGAAGGCAGGTGACGGTGACGCCGGTATCTTTCAATTCATGATCCAGAGCCACGGAAAGGGAGTTCAGGAAAGCCTTGGTCGCGGCGTAGACCGCTTGCCAGCTGCCCGGCATGAAGCCGATGATGGAGCCTGTGATCATGATGCGGCCTTCGCCGCGCGCCACCATCCGGCGGGCAAGGGGATGCAGCAGACGGAGGGTGCCGAAGATGTTGGTGTGGACGATATGCTCGATCGTGGGCAGGTCCTGTTCCAGCACGGTGCCGCCGGCCCCACTACCTGCGTTCAGAAACAGCAGGTCAACCTCCCGCTGGCCGATGGCGGCGAGGACGGCGGCGGCGCCTTCTGCCGTGGACAGGTCCGCCTCCACCGTTTCGGCGGTAAGGCCGGTGGCATGGATTGCGGGTTCGTTGGCGACGAGGAGCAGGTCGTGCCCCTCGGCCGCGCAGATGCGGGCCAGTTCCAGACCGATGCCGCTTGAGGCGCCTGTGACGAGTGCGAAGGTCATGGGTTCAGCACCACCTTGATGCAGCCGTCCTTCTTGTCGCGGAACGTCTTGTAGAATTCCGGCCCGTCGGCAAGGCTGCCCTTGTGGGTAATGACGAAGGATGGGTCGATGCGGCCTTCCTGGATATGATCCAGAAGTTTCGGCAGGTAACGTTGCACCGGTGTTTGGGCCATGCGGAATGTGAGGCCACGGTTTATGGCCGAACCCATGGGGATCTTGTCGACGAAGCCGCCGTAGACGCCCACGATGGAGACGGTGCCGAAGTTGCGGCAGCACATGATGGCCTGACGCAGCACGAAGGGACGGTCGGTGCCCATGAAGGTCGCGACCTTCAGCCTGTCGATCACGGCCATGAAGCCGGATGCGGTGTCGGGTTCGGTGCCGACCGCGTCGATGCAGGCGTCGGCGCCACGGCCTTGGGTGCGGGCCATGATCTCGTCATAGATGTCCACATCGCGGAAATCGAGGGTTTCGGCCCCTGCGGCGGCGGCAAGCGCCAGACGTTCGGGGACGGTATCAATGGCGATGACTCGTTCGGCGCCGAGCAGGAAAGCCGAACGGATGGCCATCTGGCCCACCGGACCGCAGCCCCAGATCGCGATCGTTTCACCGCCTTTGATGTCGCAGAATTCGGCACCCATGTAGCCGGTCGGAAAAATATCCGACAGGAACAGCGCCTGATCGTCCGACAGGTTGTCCGGCACCTTGATCGGGCCGACATCTGCATAGGGCACCCGCAGGTATTCCGCCTGACCGCCCGAGAAACCGCCCAACAGGTGGGAGTAACCGAACAGGCCTGCGGGCGAATTGCCCCACATCTTGGCAGCCTGATCGCGGTTCGGGTTGGAGCGTTCACACCCCGAATAGAAGCCACGTTTGCAGAAGAAGCATTCCCCGCAGGAGATGGTGAAGGGAACGACCACGCGGTCGCCGACCTTCAGGTCGCCTGCCTCGGAGCCGACTTCCACCACCTCTCCCATCGACTCGTGGCCGACGATGTCGCCGTGATGCATATGGGGGATCACGCCGTCATAGATGTGCAGGTCGGACCCGCAGATCGCGCAGGAGGACACCTTGATGATGGCGTCGCGTGTATCCTCGATCCTGGGATCGGGGACGGTTTCGTAACGCATGTCGCTTTTGCCATGCCACGTCAGTGCTTTCATGGTGTTCCTCCTTTCAGGGGGATCAGATGATGGGTTGGCCGCCGGTGATGGCGATCGTGGCACCCGAGGTGTAGCTGGAGACCGGATCGGCCAGCATCACGTAGGCGGAGGCGAGTTCGACCGGCTGGCCGGGGCGCTTGAACGGGACCTGTTCGCCGAACTTGGTGTGTTTTTCGGGGGGCATGGTGGACGGGATGAGTGGCGTCCAGATCGGTCCCGGGGCCACGCAGTTCACCCGGATGCGCTTTTCGGCAAGACCTTGGGCCAGCCCTGCGGTGAAGTTTTGGATTGCACCCTTGGTCGTGGCATAGGCCAGAAGTCCGGGGCTGGGCTTGTCGGCGTTGATCGAGGTTGTGTTGATGATGGCCGAGTTCGGTTTCATGTGCGGAACGGCGGCCTTCACCAGATAGAACATCGCGTGGATGTTGATGGCGAAGGTATCCTGCCATTCCTTGTCCGGAATATCGGTCACGTCGTCGAAGGTGTATTGATGGGCCGCGTTGTTCACGAGGATGTCGATGCCGCCGAGTTCGCGGACCGCCGTGTCGATGATCTTGCGGCAATGGCCGGGGTCGGCGATGTTTCCGGGCACCAGCACCGCCTTGCGGCCTGCGTCGGTGACCAGGCGTTCGGTTTCGCGGGCGTCGTCATCTTCGGACAGGTAGGAGATGAGGACGTCGGCCCCTTCGCGGGCATAGGCGAGGGCAACCGCGCGGCCGATGCCGCTGTCGCCGCCGGTGATGACCGCCTTGAGGCCCGTCAGTTTGCCCGAGCCCTTGTAACTGTCTTCACCATGGTCGGGACGGGGATTCATGAGGTCCGTGCGGCCTGGCGTATCCTGCGATTGTTCGGGGAACGGGGGTTTGGGGAAGTTGGGCATATGCTTTCATCCTTGCATCGTTCGGGACACCAACAGTGGCGTGCCGGTGATGTTCCGAAATCAGCGTGAGAGATGCATTGTTGCCAGCGCCGGTCCGTCACGCCATCGTGGGGGTCAACGTTGTGCGGGGACGGGCGATGGGCGGATTTTCGAAAGTTCTGATTGCGAACCGTGGGGAGATTGCGATCCGCGTGATGCGGGCGGCGAATGAACTGGGGAAGGCGACGGTCGCAGTCTATGCGGAGGAGGACAAGCTGAGCCTTCACCGGTTCAAGGCGGACGAGGCGTATCGGATCGGGGAGGGGCTGTCGCCCGTGGGGGCGTATCTGAGCATACCCGAGATCATCCGCGTGGCGGTGATGTGCGGGGCGGAAGCGATCCATCCCGGATACGGGCTGCTGTCGGAGAACCCCGATTTCGTGGATGCCTGCGATGCGGCGGGGATCGCGTTCATCGGGCCGAAGGCCGCGACGATGCGGGCACTTGGCGACAAGGCCAGTGCGCGGCGGGTGGCGGTGGAGGCGGGGGTGCCCGTGATCCCCGCGACGGACGTTCTTGGCGAGGATTGGGATGCAATCCGGGCGGAGGCAGGGGCGATCGGATACCCGCTGATGCTGAAGGCCAGCTGGGGCGGCGGCGGGCGCGGGATGCGGCCCGTGCACGGACCCGAGGAGCTGGAGGCCCGTGTGCGCGAAGGTCGGCGCGAGGCGGAGGCGGCCTTCGGCAACGGCGAGGGGTATCTGGAGAAGATGATCCTGCGGGCGCGGCATGTGGAGGTGCAGATCCTCGGTGACAGTCAGGGCGGGATCTATCATCTGTACGAGCGTGACTGCACCGTGCAGCGGCGCAACCAGAAGGTCGTGGAGCGTGCGCCCGCGCCGTATCTGACCGAGGCGCAACGGGCCGAGGTTTGTGAACTGGGCCGCCGGATCTGCGCGCATGTGGGGTATGAATGCGCGGGCACCGTCGAGTTCCTGATGGACATGGACAGCGGGCAGTTCTTCTTCATCGAGGTGAACCCCCGCGTTCAGGTGGAACATACCGTCACCGAGGAGGTGACGGGCATCGACATCGTGCAGGCGCAGATCCGGATTGCCGAGGGTGCGACGCTGGCGGAGGCGACGGGGGCGGCCTCTCAGGACGATGTGCGATTGCGCGGGCATGCGGTGCAGTGCCGCGTCACGACGGAGGATCCGCAGAACAACTTCGTGCCGGATTACGGACGGATCACGGCGTATAGGTCCGCCACAGGAATGGGGATCCGGCTGGATGGGGGGACCGTCTATCCCGGATCCGTGGTGACGCGGTATTTCGATTCCCTGCTGGTGAAGGTGACGGCCTGGGCGCAGACGCCGGAGGCGGCCATCGCGCGCATGGACCGCGCGCTGCGGGAGTTCCGTATACGTGGAGTGTCGACCAACATCGACTTCGTCATCAACCTGCTGAAGCACCCGGTGTTTCTGTCCAATGCCTATACCACGAAGTTCATCGACACGACGCCCGCGCTGTTCGACTTTCCGCGCCGCAAGGACAGTGCGACGAAGCTGCTGACCTACATCGCCGATATCACCGTCAATGGGCACCCCGAGACCGCAGGGCGTGCGCGGCCTGCAGCGACAGCGCGGGGGCCGCGCGTGCCTGCGTTGCGGGGGGAGCCCGTGGCGGGCACGCGGCAGTTGCTGGAGACGCAGGGTCCGAAGGCGGTGGCCGACTGGATGCTGGCGCAGACGCGGCTGCTGATCACTGACACCACGATGCGCGACGGGCACCAGTCGTTGCTGGCGACGCGCATGCGGTCGGTGGACATGATCCGCGTGGCCCCTGCCTATGCCGCGAACATGGGCGGGCTGTTTTCGGTCGAATGCTGGGGCGGAGCGACCTTCGATGTCGCTTACCGCTTTTTGCAGGAGGATCCGTGGCAGCGGTTGCAGGGCATCCGCGCGGGCATGCCGAACATCCTGACGCAGATGCTGCTGCGGTCGGCCAACGGGGTCGGCTACACCAACTATCCCGACAACGTGGTGCAGGGGTTCGTGGCACAGGCCGCGCTGTCGGGCGTGGATGTGTTCCGCGTGTTCGACAGCCTCAACTGGGTGGAGAGCATGCGCGTCGCGATGGACGCCGTGGGCGAGGCGGGCAAGATCTGTGAGGGGACGCTGTGCTATACCGGGGATATCCTTGACCCTGCGCGGGCGAAATACGATCTGGGGTATTATGTATCGCTGGGTCGCGCGTTGCGCGATGCGGGGGCGCATGTGCTGGGCGTGAAGGACATGGCGGGGGTGTTGAAGCCCGCCGCTGCGCGCCTTCTGATCCGCGCGTTGAAGGAGGAGGTGGGCCTGCCTGTCCATTTCCATACCCATGATACGAGTGGTCTTGGTGGGGCGACGATCCTTGCTGCTGCCGAGGCGGGGGCCGATGCGGTGGATGCGGCGATGGACGCACTTTCTGGCGGCACCTCGCAGCCCGCGCTTGGATCGGTGGTGGAGGCTTTGCGCAACACCGACCGCGACACAGGTCTGGATGTTGAGGCGATCCGGGCGATTTCCGATTATTGGGAAGGGGTGCGGGGGCAATATGCGGCCTTCGAGAGCGGGCTGTCCGCCCCCGCCTCCGAGGTCTGGCTGCACGAGATGCCGGGGGGGCAATTCACCAACCTGAAGGCGCAGGCGCGGAGCATGGGGCTGGAGGAGCGGTGGCACGATGTGGCCCTTGCCTATGCCGAGGCCAACCGGATGTTCGGTGATATCGTGAAGGTCACCCCCAGTTCCAAGGTTGTGGGGGACATGGCGCTGATGATGGTGGCGCAGGGGCTGAGCCGCGCGCAGGTGGAGGATCCTGCCGTGGAGGTCAGTTTCCCCGACAGCGTCGTGGACATGCTGAAAGGCAATCTGGGTCAGCCGCACGGGGGGTGGCCTGCGGGGATCGTGGCCCGCGTCCTGAAGGGGGCCGAGGCATCGACCGAGCGTCCTGGTGCGCGACTGCCGGCGGTGGACATGGCGGCGGTGCGGGCGGAGCTTGCGGCCGAGATCGGCACCGAGGAGGATCCGTTCGTGCCTTCGGATGAGGATGTGCAGGGGTATCTGATGTACCCCAAGGTCTTTGCCGATTACGCGCGTCGGCATCGGCAATACGGGCTGGTCAGCGCCTTGCCGACGCCGGTGTTCTTTTACGGAATGGCTGCGGGGGAGGAGATTCCGGTGGAACTGGAGCGCGGCAAGGTGCTGGAGATCCGGCTGCAGACCGTCAGCGAGACCACCGACGAGGGGGACGTGCGGGTATTCTTCGAGTTGAACGGCGAACCTCGGATGATCCGCGTGCCGAACCGTGCGGTGAAAGGCAAGGCCGCCGCGCGGCCCAAAGCGAACGATGCCGATCCCTGCCATGTGGGTGCGCCTATGCCCGGATCTGTGGCGAGCGTCGTGGTGACGGCGGGGCAGGAGGTGCAGGCGGGAGACCTGCTGCTGACGATCGAGGCGATGAAGATGGAGACGGCGATCCATGCCGAGCGGGCAGGGGTGGTGAAAGCCGTCCATGTCACGCAGGGTAGTCCCATCGAGGCCAAGGATCTGCTGGTGGAGATGGGGTGAGCCTTCGCGGGGCAGGGGGATCGCGGGGCCTGCAGTGATGTGTGATAAGGCACCGCAGTACGGGGGTTGGCATGGTGCGCATCACGTGCCTATCCCTGTTCCGATGGGATGGCACGGGTTTCGCGGCTGGAAGCGCGGCATGTTTGGGGACATGCCCGCCTATGGCGGGGAAAGCGTCCGGTTCTTTCCCGGCCAGAAGTCCATCATGCAGCGCTGGCCGGAAAGCATTGCCGAGGGTGCCGAGTTCACGATGCCCGTATCGAATTGAGGCTTGCGAGGCCGCGGTGTTCCAGCGGGTGATTGGCGATGATGGTCCTGCGCCACAGGGATTATTGAAGCCTTCAGGCACGAGAGTTTCTGCGCATGAATGGCGGAGCGAGGCGTTCCCGATGTATTGCGGGTCAGGGCATCATGTCCAAGGTCTGGAGCACTTCTTTCGCATCGACCTTGTAGCCACGTTCCCCTCGTTCCAGGACGATGCAGCCGTAATGGATGTTCATTGCTTGCGCGACGCCGCGGTGTATCATTGTGAACCTGTCCGCCGGAATGAGGGTGAGCAGCGTGCTGCCCGCGCGCATGGAGAAATGGACGTGGTTTATATGACTCCCGTCGATCGTGACGACGGCGGGGGCATTGGCGAGCAGGCGGTATCTTTCATGAAAATCCGCATGCTTCAGATCGACGATCTCGAATCCTTGCATCGAGAGGGTGTCGCAGAGACGGTCTTCATCCTCTATCAGGCGGGCGACGCCGGTGGCCCCCCGACGAAGGTATACGGGATTTCCGGGTTGCCGTTCGGTCCCGACGAAATCGGCGAGGCTGGACTTCATCCGGGCATAGCGGGACCCTTTCGATGACCCTTGGGAGAAGTCGGAGTAGACGTGCATCTCCTCTACCCGGAATGTTTCGGGGAAGGACGTCCGCAGACCGAATGCCCGCATGTAAGGGCCGGTATCGGCCCATTCGGGGCGTGTATCGAGAATGTTGAGCTGACCGATATCGGACAGGAGGGCCGTGGAACAGGCGTCCCGCAGCCAGTGCCCGAAATACCTGTGGCTGACCAGGGTCATGCAGTATGTGGCCGTCCTGATGCCATCCGTTGGCGTTGACAGGATGCGTTCACGGATGGCGGGGAACTTTGCATGATATCCGCCTTGATATTCCACGCCCGCCGGATGGACGATGCAGTCGCGAAGCACGTAGTGGATGATGGGGGCATGAACGAACGCTGCCGTCCTTGCGATGTCCAGTTCGTCCTGCGCAGTGCTGTGGCCCGCGATACCCGTCGTCACGCGGTCCAGCTGACCGGAAAGCACATGAAGGCGATGGGCGGTTTCCGTCTCTGTCTGCTGCACCACCCCGACATGGATGGCCGCCCTTTCCAAAGGCGTCTTTCTGTTGAGTTTGGAACGTACGATATTGTTAAGGGCCAACTTGTTAAACATCTGGACACAACTCATCTGACTGTTTGATACGGAATTGATGTATGGCGGCTCTCTCCATGCCCGGTCATGTCGGGGTCACAGGGGCCTTGGCGTCGTTTCCTCTTTTCAGGTGGCGTGGACCTGGTCCGGTGGTGGACCGAGGTTCATCTGCGGGCTTTGGCGACGTTGGGTAATGACTGGCGTGCCAAAGACTGACGGGTCAGAGAAGGTTCGCGTGTTTCATCGTTGTCGCGAACCGCTCCACGAATGTTTTGGAGTCGAGGGCGTCCAGCAGGCGGCTCCGAGCGTTCGACGCCATTTTGAGGCGAGCGCTTTCGTCGGCAAGGGAGGGGGCGCAGACGTCCTTGAGGTTGCTGTAATCCCAGCGTACCGAAAGGTAGGTTTCGAACGGCACGAACAGATCAGGCCACGTCTTCAGATGGGACATGTCGGGTTTCACCAGAAGGCTGCCGCAGAGGATGGATTCAAAATCCCGCCAGCATAGTTCGCCGTAACCGAAGGGGCTGACGGACAGGCGGGCGCGCAGCATTTCTGAGTAGTATTCGGCTTGCGGGACCCGGTCGGTGGGGGCGTGGATTCGGTGGGACCCCGACATCGTCATGATGGCTTGCACCGCCGCGTTACGCATGCCGTAGGTCCAGGTTCCGGGCGGCACGCTGGCGCGACACAGGATGTCGATGTCGCGCACGCCTTGCGTTGCTTGCACGGGAATATCGGTCGCAAGATCGGCAATCTTGTCATCCTGCGCGATATTCCAGCCCAGCACGATTTTTCTGATCTGATCCGGCACCAGTCCGCCCGATCGGGGGATGGGGTCGTCGCTGAAGGATGTGCCGTAGGTCTTGCTTGAATGATCGGTCAGGTTGGATTTTCCGACGAAGGTTTCCGCATAGGTTCGGGTATCCGCGAAAATATGCTTCTTTATGCAGGTATCGGCCAGATCGAGAACTTCGGGCCAGAGGATCGCGGGATCGTCGTCGCCATCGAAGAGCACCGTCCGTGCGCCTGCCGCGCGTGCGGCGCCGAGAATTCGGCGTGCAATGGCGGCTGCTTCTGCGGCAGGGGTCTTGAAAGTCAACTTCAGACCGACTGCGTGCCAACCTGCGAAGCTGGCGGTCGGCAGGGTTCGGGCTTTGGCCTGGGTCATGAACGTGAAGACGACGCCCGTTTTTGCCGCGATCAAGCTCGCGTGACGTATGAGCGGCGCAAATTGCTGTTCGCTGGTATAGGCGCTGCCATCGCTGACGATCAGAATATGCCGGAGTGCCTTTCCGCTGGATCGCGCCCTGACTGTGGAAAGGAAGTGCCCTGCTGGGGTTTTTTCTGCGAGCCGCCGGACCTTGCGCAGGCGGCGTTTCAACGTCGAGGGGATGCCCGGAACTGTCAAAATCATTACCTTGTAAATGTCGGACCACTGCCAACGATGGTAACTTTATCGTTAACGAATGCTACAACAATAAGTGCATGTCGTTCTGTCACCTCGAAAAAGCGCAGAAAACAGCCGGTCATGCCGCCGGTTTGGGCAGCGGCTTGCGGGACCGGACAAAGCGGTTCAATGCGATGAGGGGGAAGGGCAGCAGCGATCTTGAGGGTGCGCCGCGTGTCGCGTCAAAGGAGGGCTGGCGCCAGAAGCCGGTCGAGCGCGACGCCCTTATTGAAGGCAACAGGGGCGTGATGGCGGTTGGGCTCAGGATGCCCGCCCTGCCCGATCATCGAGGGACGTGTCCGCCAAGGATACTGCTTCATTCGCGCCGATGGAGGGGAGGCTGGCGAGGCCTTATCCTTTGACGCGCCGCAGGAACGCGCGGGTGCGAGGGTCCTCTGCCGCTTCGAATATCTGCGCGGGCGGGCCTTGTTCGACGATTCTTCCGCCGTCCATGAAGATGACGCGGTCGGCAATCTCGCGGGCGAACTGCATTTCGTGGGTGACGATCAGCATGGTCTGGCGGCGTTCCGCGACGCGGCGCATCAGGTCCAGCACCTCGCCCACCCATTCGGGATCGAGGGCGGAGGTGGGTTCGTCGAACAGCATCAGTTCCGCATCGAGCGCCATCGCGCGACCGATACCGACACGTTGCTGCTGGCCACCGGACAGAGCGGCGGGGAAACTGTCCGCCTTGTCAGACAGGCCGGTTTCACGCAAGATTTCGTCTGCGCGGGCCTCCGCCTTGGGGCGGGGCTGTTTCTGGACCGTGACCAGAGCCTCGGTGATGTTTTCGCGCGCCGTCTTGTTGGCGAAGAGCGCATAGTTCTGGAACACGAAGGCGGTACGACGGCGCAGGCCCAGGATCTGGGAGGTCGTGGCGTGAGCGGCATCCACTGTCAGGTCGCCCACCGTGATCGTGCCGCTTTCGGGACGGTCGAGGAAGTTGATGCAGCGCAACAACGTGGATTTCCCCGTGCCCGAAGGACCAATGACAACAACGCGTTCGCCCCGCTCGATGGTCAGGTCGATGCCGTCCAGAACGGTGTTGGTGCCATAGGTCTTGCGGAGCGCGTCGAGGCGGATCATCGGGTGAAGGCCTTGTTAAGCGAGGTTTCGATGCGGCGCTGCACGAAGGACAACGCCTCCACGATGACCCAGTAGAGAACGGCCACGACGATAAACGCCTCGAAATACAGGAAGTTGCTGGCGGCTTCCTTCTGGGTGGCGCCCATCATTTCCGTAACGCCGAGAGTGAAGGCGAGCGACGTGCTTTTGATCATGTCGATAAAGTAGTTGACCAGCGTCGGAGCCGCGACCCGTGCGGCCTGCGGCAGGATGATGCGGATCATCATCTGATTGCGGGTCATGCCGATGGCCTGCGCCGCCTCCCACTGGCTGCGGTCGACGCCGGTGATCGCGGCGCGGATGCTTTCGGCCATGTAGGCGCTGAAATGCAGGGTCAGGCCGATGATCGCCGCCTGGACACCCGTCATGCCGCTGAGGAAGGGCATAACCTGCGGCAAGCCGTAGTAGAACAGGAACAGCTGCACCAGCAGGGGCGTGCCGCGGAAGAAGCTGATGAACAGCACCACGGCCCAGTCCAGCACGGGGATGCGGGCCACGCGTTCCATCGCCAGAAGGCAACCGAGGATCAACGCACAGACCATTCCTGTCACTGCCATGAACAGCGTCAGGGGAAGGTAGCCCAGAAGGATGGGCACCAGACCGATCATGAAGTCGAGGTCCAGCGCCCTCATCTTAGTTTGCGAGCGGTTTGGTCACGTCGGCCGCAAGCCATTTTTCGGAAATGGTGGCCAGGGTTCCGTCTTCCTTCATCGCGGTGATGGCGGCATCGACCTTTTCGCGCAGCTGCTCTTCATCCTTGCGGAAGGGCAAGGCGTTCTGGATTTCCGCGAAGGGCGCGCCTGCGAGGGCCAGCGGCAGGGGGCTTTCCGCAATGACTTGCGCCGAGGAGACGCGGTCCATCACGAAGGCATCGACGCGACCCAGGGCCGTGTCCTGCTCGATGTTGGATTCGTAGGTGCGAATGTCGATGTCCGCTGCATAGGGCAGTTCGCGCAACAGCTGTTCGTAGTTGGAGCCGAGGTTCACGGCAACGCTACGGCCTTTCAGGGATTCGGGGCCGGTAATCTCGGCCTCGTTGTCCTTTTTCACGACAACCTGCGCGCCGTCATAGACGTAGGGTTGAGTGAAGGAAAACTTCGCCTCCCGCTCCGCCGTGACGGTGATCTGGTTGGCAACCGTGTCGATGCGGTTAGATTCCAGTGCGCCGATCAGGCCGGAAAAGGACATGGTGACGAATTCGACGTCGAGGCCCGCACGTTTGCCGACCTCGTTCAGGAAATCGACTTCGAACCCCTGCAGGGTATCGTCGCGGGTGAATGTAAAGGGGAAATACCCACCCGACATTCCGACGCGAAGCGTTTCGGACAAGGCGGGTGTGGCGAGTGCGGCAAGAGCCGTCGCGAGTGTAAGGGCCTTCAGCATGTCCTGTCCTTTCGTGGCATCGGAAGGAGGGACATGCCCTTTCCCGAATTGCGGTGCAATACGGGTTTGTAAACAAGAACGCCTGTATCGGGTTCCCTGAATGAGGCAGTCTACTGTTCAGGGGTGTCGTCTTGCCGCAGAACGGTGTTCGTGGACCCTCACCGTCCAGCGTGCTTTTCATGGTGTGGATCGGATCAGGTGGAGCGCGGTTCCGCGAAGATGGGGTTTGCCTTCAACAGGGCATCCAGACATGCAAAGGCCCGCAACGATGCGAGCCTTTCAGGTCCGGCAGGACCGTGGGCCGTATCAGGCCTTGGTGCCGTTGACCGCGATATCATTGACCACTTCGGCGAGTGCCGTCAGCTTTTCGTCGGTTGCCAGTTCTTCCTGAAGGGTGGCATCCAGCAGTTCGGCGGCTTCATCCATGCCAAGCTTCGTGGCCCATGTCTTCAGCGTGCCGTAACGGCTTATCTCGTAGTGCTCCACCGCCTGGGCGGCAGCCAGAAGGCCTGCGTCATGGGCGGGTTCACCCTTGAATTCTTCCATGATCTCCGCGCCTTCGGAGATGATGCCCTCGATCGCGTCGCAGGTCTTGCCGCGCGGCCGTTTCCCGATCAGTTCGAATACTTGCGTCAGGCGTTCCACCTGCGTTTCGGTTTCTTCCAGATGGGTTTCGAATGCGGCCTTCAGGTCGGCATGCTGGGCGGCGCGGGCCATCTTGCGCAGGTTCTTCGTGATCTGCTTTTCGGCGTAATAGATGTCCTTGAGCGTCTCATGGAAAAGCGTATCGAGAGTCTTGTCGGTCATGCTGGTTCCTCCGGGAAAGATGTCGGCGGGGCTTCGGATGCCCCACGGGTCTGTAACAGGCGTCCGCGGCGATGGTTCCCGTGCAGGATGAAGTCCGGAAGCATTTGCGACGTGGTGCCGGAGGCAGTCCCATCGCTCCGGCAGAAGATGGCCGGACGGATGCCGTGACAGAGGGCCTGAAAAATTTCCATGGCTGCGGGATGTTGGGAACTCGGCTGCCGTCAAGGTGACGATGGCCAGCAGGTGATGGCAGCGTTCGAGCGGCGGCTTCTTGTCGTGGTCAGGGTGACAACGACCAGGAACGCCTGAATGGTGCAGATCCCGTGATGCGATTTTTCACATGTCAGATATGTAGGTCATATCATATGATGATTGACGTGAGGCTCGCGATCCGGCAATTATCTGGCGGAAGCGGAGGGATGCAAATCGTTGGGAGGCGAGGCGCGGATCCAAGATGGAAGTATCGTGAAACGCGCGGCTTTGCCGTCCGAAGACGCACGGCGATTTCCATCCTGCACCAAGAAAACGATATGACTGGGGAGGCTGAACCATGAAGACGACAATGAAGACCATCTGTGCCGGACTGCTGATTTCGGCGGCATGGGCGACCGGGGCCGCAGCGGCCGACTGCGAAATCACACTGCGGTCGTCGGACACGCATCCCGACGGCTATCCCACGGTGGAGGGCGTGAAGGCGATGGCCGCCGAGGTCAATGAAACCTCCGGCGGGCGCATCTGCATCGAGGTGTTCCCGTCGTCCCAGCTGGGCGAGGAAAAGGACACGATCGAGCAGACGCAGTTCGGTGTCATCGACATGGTCCGTGCCAGCTTCGGATCGTTCAACGACATCGTGCCGATCACGCAGCTGACCTCCATGCCGTATCTGTTCCGGTCCGAGGATCATATGCACAAGGTCATGGATGGCCCGATCGGTGACGAGATCGCGGACGCATTCGCCGAGCGTGACCTTGTTGCACTGGCTTATTACGATGGCGGGGCGCGTAGCTTCTACAACTCTGAACGCCCGATCCGCACGGTGGAGGATCTGAAGGGCCTGAAGTTCCGCGTGATGCAGAACGACGTGTTCGTGGACATGATGAGCGCCCTTGGCGCCAACGCAACGCCGATGCCGTATGGTGAAGTGTATTCTTCCATCCAGACGGGCGTGATCGACGGGGCGGAGAACAACTTTCCGAGCTATGACACATCGGGGCATGCGGAAGTCGCCAAGTACTTTACGCTGGACCAGCACCTGATGGTGCCGGAGCTGATTGCAGTGTCCAAGTCGTCCTGGGACAAGCTGACGCCCGAAGATCAGGCCCTGATGCGGACGGCTGCGGAAAACTCCGCCGTGGTGCAGCGCAAGCTGTGGGCCGATCAGGAAGCAGCGTCCGAAGCCGCGGTCCTGGCTACGGGAGCCGAGATCATCAAGGACGTCGACAAGACGGCCTTCATCGAGGCGATGGCACCTGTCTACGAGAAATACGTGACCTCGCCCGAGCAGCAGGACCTGATCGAACGCATTCAGGCCACCGAGTGATTCCCCTGCCCGCAGCGTGACGCTGCGGGCATTTTTCTGTCAGCAATAAGTGGGTGCAATGCAGGGCCGTATCGCCGCCTTTTCCCGATTCAACGACCTCGTGTGCCGTGCCAGCCTTTGGCTTGCAGGACTGGCGCTGGTCGCGATGACGCTAATCGTCTTCGCGCAGGTCTATGTCCGTTACATCATGAACAGCAGTCTGCTTTGGGTGGAACCCGGGGCGATCCTGCTGATGAGCTGGTTCATCTTTCTTGGCGCCGCCGTTGGGGTGCGCGAGAGTTTTCACATGGGGTTCGACATCCTGATCCATTTCGCCCCCGACCGCGTGGGCCAGGCCATGCGCATCATTTCCGATCTGGCCGTGCTGGCGTTCAGCGTGGGTATGGTCGTCTATGGCTGGCAGCTGATGGCGCGGACATGGGATTCCAGCATTCCGATCATCCGCCTTCCGGGGGGATTCGCCTACATGCCGCTGTTCGTGGGGGGGATCCTGATGATCCTGTTCATGTCCGAGCATCTGCTGCGGCGGCTTTTCGTGTCAGAGGTCGAAGCGGCCCCCGACGCGCAAGACATTCTGATGAGTGAGGCCTGAATGGAATACCTTATACTTTTCGGGGTGTTCACCCTTCTGATGCTGATCGGCACTCCGATCGCCTTCTGTCTCGGCATTTCCAGCCTTGCGACGGTCATGTACATGGAGCTGCCGCCGGTGGTGGTGTTCCAGCGGCTGTCGGCAGGGATTTCGGTCTTCACTCTGATGGCAATCCCCTTCTTCATCTTTGCCGGCGACCTGATGGTGCGGGGCGGGATCGCCGCCCGGATCGTGTCATTCGCGGGATCGCTGATCGGACATGTCCGTGGCGGGCTGGGGCAGGTGAACATCGCGGCCTCCACCCTCTTCGGGGGAATTTCGGGGTCGGCCGTGGCTGAAGCCGCCGCCGTCGGCGGGATCATGATCCCGCAGATGAAGGCGCGCGGATACGGGGCAGATTATGCCGTCAACGTAACGTCGATGGCCGCGCTGATCGCACTGCTGCTGCCGCCCAGCCACAACATGATCATCTATGCCATTTCGGGCGGGGGTCGGATTTCCATTGCCGACCTGTTCACTGCAGGAATCATTCCGGGCCTGTTGCTGGCAGCGGCGCTTTCGGTCACGGCGTATCTGGTGGCCCGCAAGCGTGGTTACCCCACCGAGGCGTTTCCTGGCTTTGCCCGTGTGGGACGGTTCTTGCTGGAAGCCATTCCGGGCATGCTGCTTATCGCGATTATCTTTGGCGGCGTGCGTTCGGGCATCTTCACCGCGACGGAGAGTTCCTGCATCGCGGTGATCTATGCGCTGCTGGTCACGATGTTCGTTTATCGCAGCATGAGTTTCACCGATTTCATCCATGCCACACAGCAGGCCGTGCGCACTACGGCCATGGTGTTGCTGATCATCGGCATGGCGGGGGCATTCGGTTGGCTGATGGCCTATCTGCACGTGGCGCAGATCTCGCTTGACTGGATGCAGTCGGTTTCCAACAATCCGCTTGTTATCCTGCTGATGATCAACATCGTGCTGCTGGTGCTTGGCACCTTCATGGACATGAGCCCGCTGATCATCATTACCACCCCGATCTTCCTGCCGGTCGTGGCAGCCTTTGGCGTGGACCCGGTGCATTTCGGGGTGATCATGATCCTGAACCTCGGGATCGGGTTGAACACGCCGCCCTTGGGTCCGGTGCAGTTCGTGGCGGCGGCCATCGGCAAGATCACGATCTGGGAGGCGATGCGCAGCGTCTGGCCGTTCTATGCTGCGGGGCTGCTGGTGCTGATGATGGTTACCTACATCCCCGCGCTGTCGCTCTGGCTGCCGTCGATGTTCCGCTGATCCGTCAGACGGCGAGGAAACCGCCGTCGACGGGAAGGACGGTGCCGGTCAGCATCCGCGCATCGTCCGACAGGAGCATCGCAATGCTTGCCGCCACTTCCTCAGCCTGCGCGAAGCGGGCGAGGGGGTGGCGGACCATCATCGGCTCCGACTTGGCCGGGTCGCTCCATGCGGCGGCGGCGAGTTCGGTCAGTGTGATGGTCGGTGCCACGCAGTTCACCCGAATGCCGTGAGGCCCGAATTCCTTCGCCAGAACCCGGCTTGCGCCTTCAAGGCCTGCCTTGGATGCGGCATAGCACAGGTGGTCGCCAAAGCCACGATGTCCTGCGATCGACGTGATATTCACGATCGCACCCCCGCCGCCCGCCGTGATGCGTGCCCTTCCGAATTCCTGACAGGTGATGAGGGCTGCGCGAAGGTTCACGCCCAGCACCGCCTCGTATCCTTCTTCGGTCATGTCGAGACTGCTTTCCAGCACATTGATGCCGGCGCTGTTGATCAGGAAGTCCGCCGTTCCGGCCTCTGCCATGGCTTGGCGGGTCGCGGTGGCGTCCTGCATGTCGACACGGATGGAGCGGCCGCCGATTTCTGCGCGAAGGTTGTCGAGGTCGGAGCGTGTGCGCGACAGGGCAATCACTTCCGCCCCGCGGGCGGCCATATCGACTGCGCAGGCGCGGCCGATCCCCTTGCCGGCGCCGGTGATGATGACGCGTTTGCCTGAAAATTGCATGATGGGTTCCGGTCCGGTGTTAAAGGGATGACTCGCGAAGATCGCGTGCGGTTTTCTGAAGGGTCAGAAAGGCGTCGAAGCGGGCGTCGTGGATGCCCGCGATGGGACCGCCCGCAGGAGTACAGGAGGCGGCGACGCGCGACATCGCTGGCATTGCCGTTTGCAGGTCGGGATGCGCCCCTGCCGCGACCGCGCCCAGCATGGCCGATCCCAGAAGGACGGGTTCTGGGCAGTCGGTCACCTCCACCTCCATTCCGGTGGCGTCGGCAAGAAGCTGACGGGTCAAGGGATGGGCACCTGCACCGCCCGAGACGGAAATCTTGGTGACGTGGACGCCGTGCGCGACCTGCGTCTCGATGATCTGGCGCAGGCCGTAGCCCAGACCGCACATGCCGGCGACGTAAAGGGCGACGAGCGAGTCGATGCCTTGATCCATGCCGAGGCCCGAAATGACGGCCCGCGCCTCCGGATCGGCGAACGGGGCGCGATTGCCGAGGAATTCGGGAACGACATGAAGGTTCCGGGCAAGGTGCACCGTTTCGGAAGCGTTGGCCGCGGACAGCGCACGATCAGCCAGCCATCGGGGCAAGCTGTGGCCTGCGGTGCGGGCCTCGACGTCCGCTTGGGCGGTGGCGGGATGGAACTTCAGGAGTTGTGCGATTGCGGCACCGGCGACGGATTGACCGCCTTCGTTGAGCCACATGCCCGGAACCATGGCGTTGAAATAGGGGCCCCACACGCCGGGAACGAAGGAAGGATCGGCGGTTGTCGTCATCGTGCAGGAGGAGGTGCCGAAGACATAGCCGAGGCAGGCCGTGGCATCGCCTGACGCCGCAACCGTGCCGACGCCGCCTGCATGAGCGTCGATGAGGCCTGCCGCAACGGCCGTTCCGGCAACCAGACCCATTTCTGTGGCCGCGGTGGCTGTCAGACCGATCCCGAGGGCAGTGCCTGGTGGGACGATGCGTGTGCCGATGCGGGCAAAGCCGTCATCCGCCAGATCGCCCAGCCCTATGGCGCAAAAATACTCTGCATCCCAACGCCCTTCATGCGCCAGGTATGTCCATTTGCAGGTGACGGTGCAGGACGACCGGTCGGCGGCCCCGGTGGCTTTCCATGTCAGGAAATCCGTCAGGTCGAGAAACTGCTTGGCTGCCGCATAGACCTGCGGGCGATGTTCCTTCAGCCAGAGCAGCTTGGGCGTCTGCATTTCCGGCGAGATGCGGCCGCCTACGTAATCGAGCACTGCGTGTCGGCCCGCGTTGATGCGGGCCGCCTGATCGAGGGCGCGGTGGTCCATCCAGACGATGATGTCGCGTTCGGGATGGGCGGGATCGCCGACGGGTTGCCCTTCGACCACCAGCGAGCAGGTGGCGTCGAAGCCGATCCCCTGCACATCCTCCGGGTCCAGTCCCGTCATCGCCTGCCGGACGGAGGCGCAGACGGCATCCCATATCTGGGCGCTGGATTGTTCGGCATGGCCCGCGCCCGTGCTGTGCATGTCGATGTCATGCTTTGCGGACGCAAGGAGGTTGCCAGTTGCATCGAACACGCCCGCACGGGCCGATCCGGTTCCGACATCGACACCTATGAACATCTTACATCCGTGCGAAATTGGTGGGCATGACGATCAGGTCACGCACCGTAACGCCGCGCTTGCGCGTCAGCATGTATTCCACGGCGTCGGCCACTTCCTCGGGGTCCATCAGGCTGCCGGACTCCTTGGCCTTGCGGAGGTTCTCCTCCGGCCAGTCGGCAAGAAGGGCGGAGACGACGGGACCGGGGGAAACCTGTGCCACGCGGACGCCGTGCGGGATCATCTGGCGGCGGACGCCCTGCACGAAGCTGGTGACAGCCCATTTGGACGCGGAATAGACAGGTTCCCATTCGGCCGGAAAGTGGCCCGCGATGGAACAGGTGACGATGATGTCGCCGGTCTTGCGGCCCATCATGTGGGGCAGGACCGCGTGGATGTTCTTCATCACCGCATTGATGTTGAGGTTCAGCATCCTGTCGATCGCCTCGGGCGTGGTATCGACGAGGTCGCCGCCGATATAGGTGCCCGCGTTGCAGTAGAGGATGTCGACGTGATCGACCTTCGTCAGGATTTCCGGCATCATCGCGTTGCAGCTGTCGGCATCGAGGAGGTTGGTGACCTGCGGGATGGCACGGTCGCCCAGACGGGTCTTCAGCGCATCGAGGGCTTTCACGTCCCAGTCGACCATGACGACGGTCGCACCGTTCTTCAGCAGCATCTCGGTCGTGGCGAGGCCGATGCCGGAGGCGGCGCCGGTGATGACGGCGATCTTGCCGTTCAGGGATTCAGACATTTTCGTTCTCCGGAAACTTAGCGCCACTCGCGCCCGATATAGATGGCCAGAAGGATGATGAGGCCCTTGATGACGTCCTGCAGGTAGGGGTTGATCCCCATCAGGTTCAGGCCGTTGTTCAGGATGCCCAGAAGGATCGCGCCGATCAGCGTGCCGAGGATCAGGCCCCGTCCACCGGCAATGGCCGTGCCGCCGAGGACGACCGCCGCGATGGCGTCCAGTTCGAAACCGACGCCCGCGTTCGGCTGGCCCGACATCAGGCGGCCTGTCAGGATCAGGGCGGCGATGGCGGCGGTGACGCCGGAGATCGCATAGACTGCCAGCTTGACGCGCTGCGTTTTCACGCCGGACAGCTTTGCCGCCAGTTCGTTCCCGCCGATGGCATACACATGGCGGCCGAAGGCCGTGCGCTGCAACAGCACCCATGCGAGCGCGTAGACGATGACCGTGATGATGACGGGCACCGGCACGATGCCGATGCGGCCCACGCCGAACCAGGAAATCCAGGAGGGAAGGCCCGAGATCGGGTAGCCGCCGGAATAGATGAGGCCGAGACCCCGGGCGATACCCATCGTGGCCAGCGTCACGATGATCGCGGGCATCCGGCCCCACGCAACGAGATATCCGTTGAAGATGCCGAGGATGACGCCGACGCCGAGTCCGGCCAGCAGTCCGACCCATCCCGGCATGCCGAAGTTGACCATCAGGCCCGCCGCGATGGTGCCGGCCAGTGCCATGACCGCGCCCACTGACAGGTCGATCCCTCCCGTCAGGATGACGAAGGTCATCCCCACGGCCAGGATCGCCACGATCGACACCTGCCGCAGCACGTTGAAGATGTTGGAGACGGAGAAGAAGTTGTCGCTGGCAAAGCCCATCAGCACCGACACCACGATCAGGCCGATCAGGGGCAGTGCCAGCGGCGAATGCAGCAGGCGGCGGATGTCGAACCGTTTGGCGGTGGCGTCAGGCGACATGCTGCGCCCTCCCCGTCGTGGCATGCGTCATGATTTCCTCCGAATTGATGTGCGCGCCTTCGACCGTGGCCACGATGCCGCCCGACTTGAACACGCAGACGCGGTCGGACATGCTGATCACCTCCGGCAGTTCGGAGGAGATCATGATGATCGAATGGCCCTGTGCGGTGTAGGCCCGCATCAGCGCATAGATTTCAGCTTTCGCGCCGACGTCGATGCCGCGTGTGGGTTCATCGAAGATCAGCACCTTGGTCTGGTGGTTCAGCCAGCGGGCGATGACGACCTTTTGCTGGTTGCCGCCCGACAGCGTGTCGATGCGCGCGTCGGGGCCCTGGGCCTTGACGCGGACGTTGCGCATCGCCTCGGTCGTGGCGGCGCGTTCGGCCTTCAGGTCGATGAACCAGTGGTTTTTGCGATACTTGCCGTAATTGTTCAGCGAGATGTTCTGCAGGATCGAGAAGCTGGTGATCAGCCCCTGTTCCTTGCGGCTTTCGGGCAGCAGGCCGATCCCGTGGAGCAGCCCTTCGGCCGGTTCGCGAAAGCGGGTTTCCTGCCCGTCGACGCGGATCTTGCAGCGGACGGCGGGAAACGCGCCCAGCATGGCGAGCGCGGTTTCGGTGCGGCCCGATCCGACGAGACCGGCGAAGCCGAGGATCTCCCCCCGGCGCAGCTTGAACGACGAGACGGGACCGCCCTTGCGAAGCTGCACCTCCTCGCATTCCAGCACGATCTCCGTGCCGATGTCGGTGGGTTTAGGGGGAAAGCTGTTCTCGATCCGGCGACCGACCATCATCTCCACCAGCCGGTCGGTGTCCGTGTCGGCCACGGCGCAGGTGGCCACGAACGATCCGTCGCGCAGGACGGTGATGCGGTCGCAGATCTCGAAGATCTCCTCCAGATGGTGGGAGATGAAGACGATCGCCACGCCCTGCCTGCGCAATTCGCGCATGACCTTGAACAGATGTTCCACCTCCCCCGGCGTCAGGGTGGCGGTGGGTTCGTCGAGAACGAGGATGCGTGCTTCCAGCGACAGGGCCTTGGCGATTTCCACGAACTGCTGTTCGGCCACCGACAGGCGGGCGACGGGAACGTCCAGCGGAATCGCGATGCCGAGGCGTTGCAGGATGGTGCGTGCGCGTTCGCGCATCGCCGTCGTGTCGAGAAAGCCGAGCCGCGTCTTCATCTCCCGCGCGAGGAACATGTTCTCCACCGCGTTGAGATAGGGGATCAGGCTGAATTCCTGGAAGACGATGCCGATACCCGCCTCGATCGCGGCGTCGTAATCGGCGAAGGTGCGGTCCTGCCCGTCGACGCGGATCGTGCCTTCCGACGGCTGCAGGATGCCGCTGACAATCTTCATCAGCGTGGACTTGCCCGCGCCGTTTTCGCCAAGCAGGGCATGGACCTCGCCCCCGCGGACGTTCAGATCGACGCCGTGCAGGACCTGAACGGGGCCGAAGCTTTTCTTGATGCCGTGCAGTTCCAGCATGGACCGCCTCCTTCATGGGTGGCACCGCCCCGTGGCGGGGCGGTGCCGGTGGGCATTACCAGGCGAAGTCGGCCGCATTTTCGGCGTCCACGACGCGGACGTCGATCGGAACGGCCTTCGGCACGACGCGGGCGCCCCAGCTTTGCGCCAGCGCCATCGCAAGGCCCACGCGGATCTGGTCACGCGGGAACTGTGCCGTCGTCTCGATGAACGGACCGCCGTTGGCGATGGCTTCCACTGCTTCCGGCGCACCGTCGACCGAGGTCAGCTTGATGTCGCGGCCGGACCCCTGGATCGCTGCCAATGCACCCATGGCGCCACCGTCGTTGACGGAGAAGATGCCGGCCAGATCGGAATGCGACTGGATCATGTTTTCCACGACGCCCAGTGCGACGGAGCGGTCCTGGCGGCCGTTCTGCGTATCGACCAGTTCGATGCCTTCGTATTCGGCAAAGGCGGCCTTGCAACCTTCAACGCGTTCGAGGATCGGAACGACCGGAATGCCGTCAAGAATCGCGACCTCACCCTTGCCGCCCAGTTCATCGGCCAGATATTTGCACGACATGTATCCGGCGTCACGGTTCTTGGAGCCGACGAAGGTGTCGACGGGGCCGTTCGCCTGCGCGTCCACGGCGACGACGATCACGTCCTGCGCCTTGGCCGCGATGACGGCCGCCTCCACGCCCGCGCTGTCTGTCGGATTGATCAGCAGGATGTCGATGCCCTGTTGCAGCATGTCCTCGATGTCGGAGATCTGCTTGGCAACGTCATGGCCGGCATCCGTCACCACGACCGTGGCACCGATACTTTCGGCGGCCTCGTTCAGGGCTTCCTGCATGGAGACGAAGTAGGGGTTGTTCATTTCCTGGAACGACATGCCGATCTTCAGGCCGTCCTGGGCCATGGCCGGTGTCGTCATGGACATCGCAAGTGCGATGGCCGTCGCTGTGCCGAGTGTCTTCTTCATCCGAAGGTTCCTCCCTTTTGGATCGTGGCGGGCGTCAGGTGCCCGGCGTTGGACGATGTCGTCCGAACAGTTTCGTCCCGATGGCCGGAGCGGTCCCGCATCAGCGCATGATCGTCGTTTGCGGCGAACGTCGCGCGGAACTGCGAGGGGGACATGCCCTTCAGCTTCAGGAAATGGCGGTTGAAATTGGACAGGTTGCCGAAGCCCACTTCGTAGCAGATGTCCGACACCTTGATGTCGGAGCGGGTCAGCAGCATCTGGCAGGCAAGATCGACGCGCAACTGGTTCTTGTAGCGCACGAGCGTCGATCCGGTATGCCGCTTGAAGGCGCGTGAAAAGGCCGAAGGGCTGTGACCGACCAGATCGGCCAGTTCCTTTTCGTCCACCGTCTCTGTCAGGTTCTCGCGAAGATGGGCGATGGCGCGGTTCACGCCGCACTGGGTCAGCTTGCCGAGGTCCAGCTCGTAGCTGAGACTTGCCAGCACCTCGGGTTCGGGGGCCGTGGCCAGAATGTCGAGGATGTTCCAGAACAGCGCCATGCGGCGCAGTCCCCGCGCCTCGATCAGGCGCAGCATCATCGGGCGCACGGCATCGCTTGTTTCCAGGTCGAACAGCAGGCCGCGATGGCTGCGTTCCAGAAGCGGGCGGATCGTCTCCATCTCCGGCATGGAAGCGTAGGCGTCTTCGATGAATGTTTCCGGGAACTGGATGACGAGCGAACGCGCGGTCACCACCTCGTCCGGGCCGATATGGGAAATCCAGTTCTGCGGCAGGTTTGGTCCGGTTACGATCAACTGGCCCGGTTCGAATGTACCGGTGAAATCGCCGACGTAGAACTTGCCCGAGGTGGCCACGACAAGATGGATTTCGTATTCGGGATGATAATGCCACCGCACCGTCCGGAACGGATAGCCGTGCATCCAGGCAGCAAAGCTTTCACCCTTGCGGATGTGGACGAGTTCCAGGTCGGGTTGCATCGAAATCCTCCGCTCCCCGCGATCGGCATCCCCTCCGATGCCGCCGCGAGTAGCAGGAACCCTAACGCTTTCATGACGCATGCTCTACATCAGTGCGCGCCTTGAACTGATACTTTTTTGCAGGATTCACGTTCGAATGTGGGCAGTATCCTGGTCCGGCATGACGATCTGGAGCTTCACATCGGTATCGCGTGCCTCCACCGCACGGTCAAAGGCGGCGATACTGTCCTCGAACGGGAGGCTGGCGGAGATCAGAGGCTTCAGGTCCACCTTGCCGGAAGCGATCAGTGCGACCGCCCGGTCGTAGACATTGGCATAGCGGAACACGGTTTCGACCCGCAATTCCTTGGCCTGAAGGCCCACGATGTCCACCGGAACGGGTTCCACGGGCATGCCCACCAGCACGACCGCGCCACCTGGCCGGGCAAGGTCCGCCATTCGCAGGATCGCGGATGCGGCGCCTGAACATTCGAACACGATGTCCGCACCCCAGCCGTCGGTGGCTCTCGAAACGGCGTCGGCAAGCGGCGTGTTGCGGATGTTCACCGTCTCGATCCCGTCATAGGTCGCGATGATATCCAGCTTGGGTTGCGCCATGTCGGCCACGATGACCTTCGCGCAACCGCCCGCCAGTGCGGCCAGTGCCACCATCATGCCGATGGGGCCGGCCCCGGTTACAACTGCGGTGTCACCCGGCTGGATGCGGGCGCGCAATGCGGCCTGCATGCCGATTGCGAAGGGTTCGACCATCGCGCCTTCGGCGAAGCTTACCGTATCGGGCAGCTTGTAGGTGAAGGCTGCGGGGTGGACTACCTCCGGCATCAGGCAGCCGTGAATGGGCGGCGTGGCCCAGAAGCGCACTGACGGATCGACGTTGTAGAGACCCAGCTTCGACGCGCGGGAGGTGGCATCGGGAATGCCAGGTTCCATGCATACGCGGTCACCGGGGGCCAGTCCTTCGACCTCCGTGCCGCATTCGATGATGGTGCCTGACGCCTCGTGACCCAGAACCATCGGCTCGTTCACAACGAAATGGCCGATCTTGCCATGGGTGTAATAGTGGACATCAGATCCGCAGATGCCGACCGTGTGGGTCTTGATGCGGACGTCCTTGGGGCCGAGGCTGCCGGGACCCTCAATGTCCCGCAGCGAGAGTTTGCCCATTTCTTCCAGAACCAGCGCTTTCATGACACGCTCCTTTCGTTTCGCCCTACGTGGTCGCGACGAGACGGGGAAGTAAACACAAATCTTGGTGCGAAAAGACCAGATTCTGCACGGCGCGCAAAATCGTATCGGAGGAGTGCAGATTTCGGCTCGGAGCTATTCTGCGGTCGTGGTGTTCGTCCAGCCATATTGGTCAAGGATGGCCGCGTATATGCCGGTCAGGCCTTCGTTGCGCCTGATCTCCTGCTGGATCAGGCCGGACACCATGAGGTCGTCCGAGTCGGCCAGCAATGTCGCCAGCTGTTCCTGTTCAAAATTCATGTAGTGGATCTTGTTGTTGATGAACTGTTCCATGAAGCGTTTCTTGCGAGAGGGGGATGTGGTGGAGACGGGTGATATGGAACCGGATCGCCCACCATCACCGCGCGAAATGGTCGCACCGGATGGGCAAGACAGAACTGCAAGCAACGACAGGCGTCCATCGCCGTGTTTCCGGAGGGCGGGACGCTGACTTTCGGATCACGACGACCGGTTTGACGGAACGCTGTCCTGCCAAACGAACGGATCAGGCGGATATTGGCCGGCACGTTCCCGAGCAGTCCGGTCCACGGAACATTGTTGGGATCTGTCTTGTTGTTCGTTCAGTCACTGCGGAAGGGTGTAATGGCCGAGGAACAACAAACGGACGCCATCCCTCTGGTGGAGGAGCGGGTATCGGTGGGCAAGGAAAAACGCCTTGGCGACCGTGTTCTTGTCAGCACGCAGACCGAGGCCGTGCAGACCAGCCTAGCCGTCGAACTTGCAAACGTAGAGGTCGAGGTGACGCGGGTTCCAATGGACCGCAAGCTCGACGCGATGCCCGAAGTCCTCGTCGAGGGAGACCTGACCATCGTTCCTGTGGTCGAAGAGCGGATCGTTGTTACGCGTGAACTGTACCTTGTCGAGGAGGTGCATATCCGCCGGACGGAACATCTTGAAACCACCGAAGTGCCGATCACGACAAGACGGCAGACCGTTTCCGTTCAGAGGCTGTCTCCGGAAGACAATCGCTGAGACTGTTCAATAACATAAAGGATACCACGATGACCTATAACACAGATATCGGCACATCTGGTGCAACTTCGATCTCTGCCCTGTTCGATTCGCGTGCGGATGCAGACATGGCGATCGCCCGTCTGAACCAAGCGGACATCCCGTCCTCGCAGATCCGTATGGAAGAAGGTTCGGCAGGGACGGCCACGGCCACAACAACCAGTGCGACCCATGAAGACAAAGGGTTCTGGGATAAGCTCAGCGATTATTTCTTCCCCGACGAGGATCGCTATTCCTATGCGGAAGGTTTGTCGCGCGGTGGATTTCTTGTCACCGTGACAGGTCTGTCCACAGCAGAATACGATACGGTTCTGGACATTCTGGACGATGATGGCACTGTCAATCTGGCGGAGCGCGAGGAAAGCTGGCGTTCGGAAGGTTGGGGTGGATACGAAGGCAGCCCTTATTCCACCGGCACGTCGGGTCTGGCCGGAGCGGCGACCGACCGGACACTGAGGGACGACGAAACCATTCCCGTGATGGAAGAGCGTCTGCGCGTTGGCAAGCGCGACACCAGCCACGGTCGTGTGCGTGTCCGCGCCTATACTGTCGAGGAGCCGGTGAGTGAAAGCATCGATCTGCGCGAGGACCGTGTGGAACTGGAACGTCATCCTGTCGATCGTGCCGTGACCGCAGGCGACGCATTCCAGGACCGCACGATCGAAGCCGAGGAATATCGCGAGGAAGCGGTCGTATCGAAGAATGCACGGGTCGTGGAAGAAGTCGGCCTGCGCAAGACCAGCGACAGCCACCGCGAGACGATCAGCGACACCGTGCGGCACACGGAAGTGGAAGTCGAAGATGATCGCGACGAGCGTCCCGTGACACGCCCGATCCGTTGATATTCGGATACAGGAAAGGAGGGCCGGCATCACGCCGGCCCTTTTTCATTTCGTCCGGGTGATGAGATCCAGTACGACGGGACCGACAGCCTCCACCAGAATCTTCACCCCTTCGGCATTCGGGTGAATACCGTCATCCTGGATGTATTGCGGGTTCAGACGCTCCCCCAAAGTGACGGGACCAAGGTAATCCGCAACGAACAGTGCGTCATGTTCCGATGCCAGATCCTCGTACATCGCGTCGAATGCCTGCTGGAACGATGCACCGTAGTTGCCAGGGGCACGCAGGCCCAGAAGAAGGACCGGAATATTCCGTGCATCCGCCTTGTCGAGGATAGCGTCCAGATTGGCACGGCTGGTCGCGGGATCGAGGCCGCGCAGCAGATCGTTGCCGCCCAGGTTCACGATCAGTGCCGATGTTTCGGGTACCAGCGACCAATCTGTGCGGGCAAGTCCGCCAGCAGTCGTGTCCCCCGAAACGCCCGCATTGATGATGGTCGCATCCGCCCCGTTATCGTCCAGCCAGTTCTGCAGGACAGGAACGAACCCCTCACCCGATGGCAGGCCGTATCCTTGCGTAAGGCTGTCACCCAACGCGACGATGGTGGCGGGTTCCGCATAGGCGGGACCGATGCCGAGGCAAAGCGCCGCGCCAAGGTTGCGAAGGGTTGCCAGAGGCTTACATCGAGAGGCGGATAAGCGGGAGAGTTTCATGAACACGGTCCTTGAGTTGCTGGATGCGAAACTTGTGCTGAAAGGCAATGCAGGACCTGTGGAGATCCTTCGCGGTATCGACCTTTCGGTGTCGAAGGGGGAAAGTCTCGGGCTCGTGGGGCCGTCGGGATCGGGCAAATCCTCGCTCCTGATGCTTATGGGTGGGCTGGAGCGGGCAAGCTCCGGCACGGTCCACGCCTTGGGCCATGATCTGTCCGCAATGGACGAAGATGGTCTGGCACGCTTCCGCAGGGGGAATATGGGTGTCGTGTTCCAGTCTTTCCACCTGATCCCCACAATGACCGCGCGTGAAAACGTCGCGCTCGGGCTGGAACTTGCGGGGGAAAGTGACGCCTTTTCCCGTGCCGAGGCGGAACTGGACGCGGTGGGGCTGCATCATCGTGCCGACCACTACCCCCAACAGATGTCGGGGGGCGAACAGCAGCGCGTGGCATTGGCGCGGGCATGGGTGACGCGACCGTCAATCCTGCTGGCGGACGAACCTACCGGCAATCTGGACGGGGCGACCGGCCACGCGATCATGGATCTGCTGTTCGGATTGCGCGATCTGGGGGCGACGCTCGTGCTCGTGACCCATGCGCCCGAACTCGCCGCGCGATGCGACCGTGTCGTCAGGCTGGCCGACGGACGGGTGGAGGTTTGATCATGCTGCCACTGGCTTGGCGTATTGCCCGCCGCGAATTGCGGGGCGGGGTGGCGGGGTTCCGCGTGTTCATCCTGTGCCTGATGCTGGGTGTGGCGGCCATTGCCGCGATCGGGACCGTCCGCGCGGCCATCGAACGGGGGCTTTCCGATCAGGGTGCAGTCCTGTTGGGCGGCGATGCGGAGATGACGTTCAGCTATCGCATGGCCACGGCCGAGGAACTCGCGTTCATGGGCCGGGTTGCCGATCAGGTGTCCGAAACCGTGGATTTCAGATCGATGGCTGCGGCAGCGGATGACCGGGTCCTGACGCAGGTGCGGGGGGTGGATGGCAGCTGGCCGCTGGTGGGTCAGCCCCTTCTCGATCCGCCCATTCCGGTGACGCAGGCCTTGGCGGTGACCGACCTTGCCGGCGCGATCATGGACCCTGCGCTTGCCGCGCGGCTTGGTCTTTCCGTCGGCGACGCCTTCACACTGGGGGAGCGCGAGTTTCGCCTGACTGCCATGTTGCTGCGCGAGCCCGACAACGCATCGGCCGGATTCACATTTGCCCCGCGCACGGTTGTATCGCTGGAAGGCTTGCGCGGCAGCGGGCTGCTATCCCCCGGCACGGTCTTCGACAGCGACTATCGCTTGCGCTTGCCTGCGGACGCAAATCTCGATGCGCTGCAGGCGGAGGCGGAGGGGGCTTTTCTGGATTCCGGCCTGAGGTGGCGGGACAGCCGACGCCCCTCGCCTTCGGTGGAACGTTTCGTGGACCGGACGGGGTCATTCCTCGTGCTGGTGGGACTTGCGGGGCTTGCTGTGGGCGGCATCGGCATCCAGTCGGCTGTGGGGTCCTATCTTGAGCGGAAGACGGCGACCATCGCCACCTTGCGCACTCTGGGTGCGGAAGGACGGCTGGTTCTGGTGGTCTATGCCATGCAAATCACGGTGCTGGCCGTGCTTGGTGTGGTGGCAGGCCTTGTCCTGGGCACGGCGCTACCGATCATCGCGGGTCCGTGGATTTCATCCTCCCTTCCTTTCGAGGTGTCGTTTCAGATTTCGCCGCGCCCTCTGCTGGAGGCCACCTTTTACGGCGTCATGACGGCTGCGCTGTTCACCCTGTGGCCATTGGCACGCGTATCCCGGCTGCGGGCTGCGGCGTTGTATCGGGGGACAGGCGGCACGGTGCCGCGCGGTTATGCGGCAGTCATAGGCGTGCTGGCAATGTTGCTGGTGGGCGGTGCTGTCTGGTTTTCCGGCGCTCCGGGTCTGGCGCTCGGGACGGCGGGGGGAATTGCGGGGGCGTTGCTGCTGCTGGCCCTAGCGGCAGCAGGGGTTCGCCGCTTCGCGCAATACGGGGCGCGACGCATAAGACGACCTTCGCTTCGTCTGGCGGTTGCGGCCATTGGTTCGGGTACGGAAACGCGGTCGGTGATCCTGTCGCTGGGCCTTGGCCTGTCGGTGCTGGCGGCCGTCGGTCAGATCGACACGAACCTGCGCGGCGCCATTGACCGCGATCTGCCGGAACGGGCACCTTCATATTTCTTTGTCGATATCCAGACAGATCAGCTGGAGGGGTTTCTTGCGCGGCTGAACGAGGATCCGGCGGTCACGCAGGTTGAAAATGCACCGATGTTGCGCGGTGTGCTGACCCGCATCAACGGGCAACCCGCAGCCGAGGTGGCGGGTGATCACTGGGTCTTGCGCGGTGATCGAGGCGTTACTTTCGCCGACACCGCTCCGGATGTCGTGGCGGGCGAAAGCTGGCCTGCCGGATTTTCCGGGCAGCCGCAGATCAGCTTTTCCGCCGAAGCGGCGTCGGAGATGGGTCTGGGGCTTGGCGACACGATCACCGTCAACATCCTTGGCCGTGACATCGAGGCGGAATTGACAAGTTTGCGCGACGTGGACTTTTCGGATGCGGGCATGGGTTTTGTGATGATGATGAACCCTGCAGCATTGGTGGGGGCACCCCATACGTCCATCGCGACGGTCTATTCGGGGCAGGACGAAACCCTGCTACGTGATCTGGGCCGGACATATCCCAACATTACCGCGATCCGCGTTGGCGATGCCATCGCCCGCGTGACCGAGGCTCTGGACGCGATTGCCAACGCCACACGTGCGGCGGCGGCCATCGCGCTGTTGACGGGGATCGTGGTTCTGATCGGCACGGCCGCGACGGGGGAACGCGCCCGGGTGCAGGAAGCGGCGATATTGAAGGTTCTGGGCGCGACCCGCGGTCGTATTCTCGCAAGCTTCGCCATGCGCTCGGCCCTGATGGGGACGGCGGCTGGATTGGTGGCTGTTCTCGTGGGGGCAGTGGCGGGTTGGGCCGTCATGACCTTTGTTATGGATACGGCATTCGTTTTTGCGCCGATGTCCGCGCTTGTCATCATCGGGGGCGGCATCGGTGCGACACTCCTGACCGGCCTTGTCTTTGCGTGGCGACCGCTGTCGTCACGTCCTGCCTCCGTGCTGCGCAGCGTGGAGTAGTGCTTCGCCTTAGGGCGGGGATCCTTGGCTGTCATTGGACCCCCGGTGGGGAGTATCAGCGTGCCTACACAGACCGATGATTGCACGGGAGGTGTCGCGCAAATTTATGCCCGAATTTCCCGGCAAGATCCGAGCATGACAACTTTCGACGATCAACGGGCGGGACAGCGCGACCCTGTCGGCTTCATATCACGCATGATGCAAACGGAAATCCGGCAGTTCGATAGGGGGGAACGTAACTGGCGGCATGTCCGCGTTCCGCCCGGCGCGGGCGGTTTCGTAAAGCTGCTCGTAGCGATCGATCATGCGGTCTCGGGTGAACAAGGCCTCGACCCGCTTGCGGGGGACATGACGCGGGATGGTCAGGGCGGCGGCGATCGCGCGGTCGAAGGTTGCATCGTCTTCCGCAGGGGCAAAATGGCCCGCATTCCCGATGATTTCGCGCGCGGCACCCATCTCCAGTGACGCGACGGGCAGGCCGCAGCTCATGGCCTCCACCGCGACGAGCCCGAACGGTTCATCCCATAGAGGCGTGAAAAGAAGAACGGATGCACGACCGATTTCCCTCGCCAGGGAGGCGGTCTTCAAATGTCCGCCGTAGCGGATGCGGGATCCAAGATGGGGCCGGATTTCCTGCTCGAAGTAAGCCGCATCCTCGATCACGCCGAACAGGGTCAGCGCGAGACCGGTCCGCAGCGCGGCGTGAACCGCCAGATGCGGACCCTTGGTGCGGGCAATGCGTCCGGCCCAGACAGCCGTTCCGTCGCCGATCGCCTGAAATGGCCACGCGTTCGGGTCGATGCCGTTATGCGCGACATGGGCTTCCAAGGGTGGACCTTCGGGCCACCAGCAGTCCAGTTGCTTTGCCGATGTGACACTGAACAGGGACCATGGTGCCGCGCTTTCCCGCACGGCGCGGTGGATGGCGTCGAAGGGCGGAATGTGAAGCGAGGTGACGGTTGGCAGGCGATGGATCCGGGCCAGCCGTGGGGGATAGCGGTGGAGGGAATTGTTGTGAACCACGTCGAACCCTCCGTCGAGCAGCGCCTCCGAAGCACGGGCGAAACCTGCGTCCAGATGGTCATGGAGCACCTTCGTCTCCACATACTCGGTCCATGGATAGCGCAGGTCGTAATGTTCGGACAGGATCGGGTGGATGTCGAAAGACGGGTCACTGTCGCCGGCCGCGAAAAGGGTCACGTCATGTCCCCGTTCTTTCAGTCCCTGGACCAGCGCCCATGAATGGGCCTCCATCCCCCCCATGAACGGGGGGGCGATGGGATGGCGCACGTGGGCGACGACGGCGATCCGCATTATTCGGCGGCAATTGCGGGACGAAGCAATGCCTTCTGTTCGGACGGGGATTCCTCCAGATCGAGTTGCGCCTTCAGCCTGCGAATGACCGTTCTGGTGTTTGCGTAAGGCATGTCGCTGCTTTGACGGGTTTCGGCGATGTCGTTGTCGTTGATCTCGCGCAGGATGCGGATCCTTGGACCGGAATTGTCGATCAGACCCAGAAGCATGAAGGCGTAGAGCCAATGCTCCATCGTGCGGTATCCCCATTTTTCCGCGAAGATTTCTGCGTTTCTGACCACGCTGTGCAGATGGTGGACGGGGGGCATGTGATGGGGGTGATACTGATGATGCACCTTGGCACCAGGAATCCAGCCCAGTTGGCCGCCTGCGAGGGTCAGCGTCTTGCCGAAATCCGTGTCCTCTCCGCCATAGCCCGTAAAGCGTTCGTCAAAACCGCCCGCGTTGCGGAAGAGCAGGGCGGGAAGGGCAAAGTTCAGCGACCAGAAGCAGCGGTAGTCGGTGCAGATGTCCACGCCGCTTGCGGGTGGACCCTGACGGTCCGAATGGCGGACGGCGATGGCGTCGAAATCGTTGCTCGTCCATCCCGGAACGGTGGCACCGCCGGGAAGATACATCACCTCACCCATCATCAGCCCGTCGAAGTCGAGGCTGGCGCGTACGTAATCTTCCACCAGAGTAGGTGTCGGGATGCAATCCACATCCAGAAACACCAGAAGTTCGCCAGTCGCGGCGGTGGCGGCCGCGTTGCGTGCGCGGGCCAAGGGCAGTTCAGGTCCGGTCACGGCTATCTGGCGCACGGGGAAGCCGACATTCGGCAGGTCGGCATAGGGCGCGTCCTGCATGTGTGCGATGATCAGTTCGACAGGCTGCACGGTCTGCCGCGACAACCCCAGCATGACGTTGCGGAGATGGGCATCGCGACCTGCGGCGATGGTAAGGACGGATGCTGTCGGAAGGATCATGGAAACCTCAGGATGCGGAAGGGAGAGCGATGATATTGTCGGCGGTCGGGGCGTCGGACCAAAGGCGGTGGATCAGCCCTTCAATCCATGCGGCGGCGAGAGGGGCTGCATCCGTACCGGCAAGGGCAATCTGGCGCGACGGATCATGGCGTGCTTGTGCGGTTGCGATCGCATCCACCCACGCATGCGCGGAAGAGGGCAGGCTTCCCAGATGAAGAGCCGCCCCTGCGGCATGGAGTGCGCGGGCCTTTGCGACCTGTTCGTCGAAATACCGCCATTCCGGTACGGCGATCCAAGGCTTGCCGGCAGCGAGGATCTGCTGGCAGGTCGTGTTGCCGGTGGACGCGACGATCACATCGGCTGCTGCGATATGATCGGCCACGCCGTCCACCCAGCCCAGATGCGTCAGGTTCGAAGGTTCCGTCGCGTGCCAGTCCCGTTCGACATGACCGACCGTGATCCATGCGGCATCCGGCATGGACCGTGCGCCGACGCCGATTGGTGCTTGGGCGAAACCGTTGCCGCCCTTGCCCGACAGGACCAGCACCACACGCTGGTCGGGATCAAGACCCAACCGCGATCGCGCCGGTCCCCTGTCTGCTGCAGGGCCCGCCGGACAGCCGAGACCCGGCGCGAAACAGATCCGAGTGCGCATCGCCGCGTCCCACTCCGGTTGTGCCAGCTCCTCGGCGAAGGGCGCGAGGATGCCCGCCGCCCCGTCATAGGCCGCGCGGTGGCCGGGATCGCTGCGATCCCCGTGCTGCAACACCTTCACATGCGGGACGGAACAGATGCGGGAAAGCTGGGCGATTTCTGCAGAGACGTCGCAGATCATAAGCGCGGGTGCCGCCTCGGCGAACCAACCCGCAATCTGGCCCATCGCGAGACGGATGCCGGGCCATCCAACGGGTGCGCAGTGAAGGGTGGCGGGGGTCGGAATCCAGTCCATCCGTGCCTCTGCACCCGTAGGTTCGAACAGGGACGGAATGCGGGCGATGCTGACATTTGATCGCAGAGGCGGAAAGATGTCGTCACGGGCGCTGAAGACCGTGACAGGCCGATCTTTCGGCAGCGCATTGACAAGCGCCGCGCACCGCTCGGCATGGCCGCGCCCTTGATGATGAACGAAATAACCGATGGGTGCAGGCATCAGGCGACGCCCTCGATCATTCCGAGGGCTTCCAGCACACCACCGGCATAGGGCAAGGTCGCACGGACGAGGCCCGCACGCTGGGGAAGAGTTGCCAGTTCGGAACCGGCATTCGCCACGACGATGGCCGTGCCGCAGCGACTGAGCATGTCGAAGTCGTTGCCGCTGTCGCCCGCCGCGATGCAATCCTTCAGCTTCAGCCCGTAACGCCCCGCTAGTGCCGCGATGGCATTGGCCTTTCCTGCTGCGGGGGGCAGCACGTCGATCAACCTGCCATGCGAGTGGATCACCTGCGCGGGTTGGCAATGGTGAAGTAATGCCGCGCGGATCCTTCGCGCCATGTTTTCTGTACCGAACAGGCTGATCTTGTGGGCCTTCTGGTCGACGTCGGGCTGCCAATCCGGTTGAAGGGCTGTGATGATTGCCTGCACCTCGGCCCGGTCCCAGCTTGCGCTGATGCGCGTCCCGTAAGCATCCCACAATGCAAGGCCGTTTGGGGTGGGAAGAAAAATCTCGGTTCCCACCGAGGTGATGTAGGCCACAGGCTCGGGAAGCTTCCAAGCCCTGAGGATAGTCCGCGCCTCGGGGAGGGAGCGGCCTGTCGCCACGACGAAGGGATATGCCGCCTGTTCCGCCCATTGTGAGAACTGCTGCGCCGACTGCATGCAGCCCGTGAGGGTGTTGTCGATGTCGCAAGCCAGAAGGCGGGTGGGTGCGGGGTGCGGGGAAGGCAGGGATCGTTTCAGGCTGCGATAGACATCGATGCTTTCGGCGGCATAGCGGTTCCAGTCGTAGCCTGCGATACCCGCACGGGCATTCACGGACGCTTGATCCCATTGTGCGGCATTGCCGATCAGCGAGAGGATGGCCTTTGCCATGGCTGCGGTATCGCGCGGATCGACGGCGCACCCGTGCCGAATATCGTCAAGTATGATGGACGGACCGCCATGCCGCGTCGCGACCACCGGAAGGCCCGCTTGTGCGGCTTCAAGCAGCGTGAGGCCGAAGGGTTCGAACAGGGCCGGATTGACGAACACACCGCGGGTTTTTGCAGCCAAGGCATAAAGCGCGGCGACCTGTCGGCTGTCATGTGCGGGGGGCAGCACAAAACTTCCTGCAGCTGCGGATCCGACTGCTTCGAGGTTTGCGATGATGGCCCGCGCTTCGGGTTCGGCGGTCGCGTGCTGGCCGGCAAGGATCACGAGGTTCGCTGCATCCCGCAGGACCGGATCGTCGACAAAGGCGCGCACGAGGGCCGAGAGGTTCTTCTTTGCAACCGGTCGTGCGATGGCAAGAATCATCGGTTTGCCAGGATCGTCCAGCAGTCCGTCAAGAAGTGCCTGCGCCACGGACGGATCGCCCGCCGCCATATCCGCCGACACTCCGGGAGAGATGCGGTGCGTCCGAGCGATCGCCGCCGGGTCGTAGGCAGGGATCTGGCGTTCCGCTTCGTCCCGGCTGGACACGATGATGGCTTTGGCCTGCCCAATGGCGCGATGTTCCGCATCAAGGCGTCTCATTTCCCGGCCGCTATGATCCTTGTCCAATGCCAGAGAATGGGGGGTGTAGACGACCGGAATGCCGAAAACTGCTGCAGCCGCGAAGGCCACTTCGGCTGCATCCGCGAAATGGGCGTGCAGGATGTCAGGGCGGGGGCCGTCGCGCAGCAGGTCAGTCAGCACGCTTGTCAGGGCCGGAATCTCGTTCCACAACGCGGTTTTTGTCAGATAGTCCGGATTGCCCGTCCGGAGGCGCAGGATTTGTGCGTTTGGTGCGAGCGGCTCCGTTGAACGGGCGTAATCCGAACCGAATGTGTCGAAGGAACGGGTAACGACGTCGACACGTGTCACGCCGGGGTGTCGGGATTGGTGCATCGCCGCCCCAAGGATGTAGGTGATGTGTCCACCAGTATCTTCGGACAGGCCGTATTGGACCGGCGGAGCCCGAAGGCAACCGCCGAGGGCGATGTGCATGATGTGCATTGTGATCCGTTTCAGAGACTTGGCACAATGCACGATGACGGTGAAGGTTCCCGCCTTTGCACGCGCCTACATCGAAACCTGGAAACGGGCAGGTGGCGCGGGTCCGGCCTGATCCGGACCCGCATTCAGCCTTAGAACGGGCTGTCTTCGAAGTAGTAGCTTTCGGCATTTTCGGGGGTGATCAGTTCCGACCCGATGATGAAACGCCCCGTTACGGGTGCGGGCGAGGTGAAGCGCATTGCCGTCAGTTCGATCGCGGTTGCAATCATCGCGGGCGGATAGGTGACGTTGACGGGCAGCATCGGATCCTTGTCGCGGATGCGGGCCACGATCTCCTTCATGCCGGCACCGCCGACGACCCACATGTCGTCGGAACGACCGGACTGCTCGATGGCCTGCAGCGCGCCGGTGGCCATGTCGTCATCGGCGGCCCAGACTGCATCGATTTCGGGGAAGCGCGACAGGTAGTCCTGCATCACCGTAAAGGAGGTGTCGCGGTTCCAGTTGCCATGCTCCATCCCCAGCACCTCGATGCCGGACCCTTCGAGGGCGGCGTTGAACGCCTCCACCCGCTCGTTGTCAACGGTCGATGCGATGCCGCGCAGGACGACGATCTTGGCGCCGTCATCGAGCGTCTCCGCGAAGTATTCGCCCGCGACCCGGCCGAAGCCCACGTTGTCGCCCGCGACATACAGATCCTCGATCCCTTCCTGCGAAAGGCCGCGATCCACCACAGTGACGAACGTGCCGCTGTCGGCCACGCGGGCCACGGGGGCGGTCAGCGGTTCGCTTTCGAAGGGCAAGACAACCAGCGCGTCGATGTTGCGGGTGGCGACCATATCCTCGATGTCCGACACCTGCTTGGACGGATCGGAGGCGGTGGCCAGCACGAAGTCGAGATCGGGGAACTGTTCCTTCAGACGGTCCACGGACGCCTGCGCATGGTAGTTGAGCCCCCCGGCCCAGCCATGCGTGGCCGCGGGGATGGAGATGCCGATCGTCTCTGCCCCTGCGGGCACGGCCAGGGCCAGCAGGGCCGTGGTCGTCAGTGCAGTTCCGATGAGTTTCGTGCGGACAGTCATGGTTTCCTCCCTTTGACGGTCAATGTCGGACGTTCAGGTTTTCGTGCCGCCCCGTTGCAGAACGACGGCAAGAATGATGATGACCCCCTGGATCGCGCCGTTAAGATAGGGCGAGACGAGGTCGGTCAGGTTCAGGATGTTCCCGATCAGGCCGAGGATCAGGACGCCGATAACGGTGCCCCAGACACGTCCGAAGCCTCCCTTCAGCATCGTACCGCCGATGATGACTGCGGCGATCGCCTCCAGTTCCCAAAGCACGCCCGTGGCGGCGGAGGCGGAGCCGAGGCGCGGGACATACATCACCGTTGCCACCCCCACGAGGATGCCGAGCAGCACATAGGTTGCAAGCCGCACGCGCATTACGTTCACGGCGGAGTACTTTGCCACCTGCTCGTTCGATCCGATGGCGGCACAGTGGCGGCCGAAGCGGGTGTGACGCATCGCGATCTCGCCCGCGATGGCCACGAGGGCAAAAACGATGATCGGCCAGCTGATACCCAGAACGGTCCCGTAATAGACCGGACGATACACGGCGGACAGGTCGTAGTTCAGAGACAGCGTTCCCCCGTCCGCGAGCCACGTGATGAGCGAGCGGTAGATGCCCATTGTGCCGAGCGTGACGATGAACGCCTCGATCTTCCCTCTCGTGATCAGCAGCCCGTTGATCGCGCCGCCGATGAGGCCGGCGATCAGACCCACGAGGATGCCGACAAGGATGATGCCGATCCCGAGGCCCATCGTCGGCAGCAGCGCGTTCATCGTCAGGATCATCACGCCCGCCACGAAAGCGGCCATCGACCCGACCGACAGGTCAAGACCGCCCGCCGTGATGACGAATGTCATCCCCACCGCGATGATGCCGATAAAGGCGGACCGTGCCAGCACGTTGGTCAGGTTGCCATAGCTTAGGAAGTTGTCGTTCAGCCCCATTCCGATCAGCAGCAGCACGATCAGCGCCGCTAGCGGTCCGATGGCGTGAAGGTTGACGCGACGGCGGGGCGGCGCTTTTCGTGTGTCGACGGTGGTCATGCGGCCTCTCCCTTCAGGCCCATCGCCAGCCGGACGATGGACTGTTCGTTCACGTCGGCACCCGAAACCTGCCCCGCGATGCGGCCCGCCTGCATCACCAGAACGCGGTCGCATAGCCCGATTACTTCGGGCAATTCGGAGGAGATGACGATCACGCTCAGCCCCTGTTCGGCCAGACGATGGATGAAACGATAGATCTGTTGCTTGGTGCCGATGTCGATGCCGCGCGTCGGTTCGTCGATGATGACGATGCGCGGTTCGGTCAGCATGATCTTGGCCAGCAGCAGCTTCTGCTGGTTGCCGCCCGACAGGTTGCCCGCCAGCACATCGCGGTGCGGGATGCGGATATCCCAGTCGCTGATGGCGCGGGTCAGGGCCGCATCCTCCGCCTTGCGGTCGATCAACCCCCTGGAGAAGCGGTCGAGCGAGAGCAGGGTCAGGTTTTCACGCAAGGATTTGTTGAGCAGCAAACCGCATTCCTTGCGATCCTCCGTCAGGTAGACAAGGCCTGCATCCAGGGCTTGGCGCATGTCTTCGGGCGTCAATGCCGTACCGTTGACGGTTACGCTGCCGTCACGCGGGCGAAGACCCGCGATCGCCTCCATCAGTTCCGTCCGGCCGGAACCGACCAGACCGGCGAAGCCGAGGATCTCCCCCCGTCGCAGATCGAACGAGGCGTCCGTGACGAAACGCGGCACGCGGATGTCGCGGGCGGTCAGGACCACGTCGCCGCCACCTGTCCGTTTGGGGGGATACAGGTCCGAAAGGTCGCGGCCGACCATCGCCGTTGCCATCTGATCCTCGGTCATGCGGCCGGCACTGCCCGACTGGATCATCGCGCCGTCTCGCAGGACGGTCACGCGGTCGGCGAGACGACGCACCTCGGGCAATTTGTGCGAGGTGTAGAGGATCGCCGTCCCTTCGGCCTTCAACCGCTCCACCTGCTCGAACAGGACTGCGGTTTCCCGGTCGGTCAGAACGGCGGTGGGTTCGTCCATGATCAGGACGCGGGCCCGACGCGACATGGCCTTGGCAATTTCGACCATCTGGCGGTCGGGCACGGAGATGTCCGAGATCCGCGCATCGGGCGAGGCCTGGCAGTGCAGACGGTTCAGCAATTCCTGCGTTTGCGCCCGCATCGCCTTGTGATCAAGAAACAGGCCTCGCCGCATCTCGCGCCCCAGAAAGACGTTCTGCGTCACGGTCAGATGCGCGGCCAGATTGAACTCCTGGTGGATCATGACGATGCCTGCAGCCTCTGCGTCCGCCGCGCTGGTCAGATTCAGGGGCTGCCCGTCAAGACTGACCGTGCCACTGGTGGGGGGCAGAAAGCCCGCCATGATCTTCATCGTGGTGGATTTGCCCGCGCCGTTTTCCCCGATCAGGGCATGAACTTCCCCTGCGAAAAGGGTGATGTCGATCCCGTGAAGCACCTCTATCGGGCCGAAGCTGCGGGTCAGGCCGGTCAATGACAGAACGGGGGTCATGGCGTCACCCATTTGGCATTGTTGGCGGAAGATCGCAAACAGGCGTCGATGAAGGCCATTCCGTCCATTCCGTCCGCAATGCCGGGGTAAGTCACGTCCGGTGACATCGAAACCCCCGACTGGTAGGCGCGAATGGCACGGGCTGCTTCGGCATAGATGTTGGCGAAGGCTTCCACATACCCCTCGGGGTGGCCTGCGGGAACGCGGGACAAGCGGGTGGCGGCATCGGTCGCGCCGGGGCCGTTCTGGGTCAGGATCCGGCGTGGTTGTCCGAACGGAGTGAAGTGCAGGTGGCCGGGGCTTTCATGCGCCCAGTCGAGGCCGCCCTTGTCGCCGAAGACGCGGATGCGGACGGTGTTGTCATGACCCGGTGCCACCTGGCTGACCCAAAGCGATCCGCGCGCGCCGCCCTGAAAGCGCAGCATCGCCTGCACGTTGTCATCCACACGGCGACCCGGAACAAAGCTGGTAAGCTCGGCTGAAAGCTCCTCCACCTTCAGGCCGCTGACGAAACGCGCCAGATGCCAGGCATGGGTGCCTATGTCGCCCACGGCACCCGCGCCGGACTTAGCCGGATCGGTGCGCCAGTCGGCCTGCCGCGAGGTGCTGTCCTCTGTCAGCCAGTCCTGCGCGTATTCGACCTGAACCAGCCGGACCGCGCCGATGTCGCCTCGTGCAACCATCTCCCGTGCCTGCCGGATCATGGCATAGCCCGAATAGGTATGGGTCAGGATGAAAAGCGCGTCCGCCTTTTCACAGGTGGCGGCAAGATCGCGTGCATCTTCCTGCGTGGCCGTCAGGGGCTTGTCACAGATGACATGGATGCCCTGTTCCAGAAAGGCACGGGCAGGGGCCGCGTGCATGTGGTTCGGGGTGACAATGGCCACGGCCTCGATCCCGTCGGTGCGGGCGGCTTCGGCCCGCGCCATTTCGGCGAAATCCGTGTATGTTCGGGCTAGGTCTAGATCCGTAGCCGACTGTCGCGCACGATCTGGGTCCGAGGACAGTGCCCCCGCCACCAGATCGAACTGGCCGTCCAGCCGTGCCGCCATGCGGTGCACGTTGCCGATGAAGGCCCCGCTGCCACCGCCGACCATGCCCAGACGAAGCGCCCTCATCGGTCCAGCCCCAGCATGCGGCGGTTGGCTGCCGCATCGGTGCCTGCTGCCGCGAAGTCGTCGAAGGCATGGGGCGTGACGCGGATGATGTGATCCTTCACGAATTGCGCACCCTCGCGTGCGCCATCCTCGGGGTGTTTCAGGGCGCATTCCCATTCGACCACCGCCCAGCCGTCGAACCCGTGGGCCGTCAGCTTCGAGAACACGGCGCCGAAATCCACCTGCCCGTCGCCGGGGGAACGGAAGCGGCCCGCGCGGTCGATCCAGGGCTGGAAGCCGCCATAGACCCCTTGGCGGCCCGTCGGATTGAACTCCGCATCCTTGACATGGAACATGCCGATGCGGTCCGCATATATGTCGATGTTCGCAAGGTAATCCAGCCCTTGCAGAACGTAATGCGACGGATCGTAGAGCATTTTCGCGCGGGGGTGCTGGCCCACGCGATCAAGGAACATCTCGAAGGTGATGCCGTCGTGAAGATCCTCGCCTGGATGGATCTCGAAGCAGATATCGATGCCGCATTCCTCCGCATGATCGAGGATCGGACGCCAGCGGCGGGCCAGTTCGTCGAACGCCGCCTCCACCAATCCGGCGGGACGCTGTGGCCATGGATAGATATAGGGCCAAGCGAGTGAACCGGAAAACGTCGCCATCGATGTCAGGCCCAGATTTGCGGATGCGCTGAGGGTCTTTTTCACCTGGTCGGCGGCCCATTCGGCGCGGGCTGTGGGGTTCCCGCGCACCTGCGGGACCGCAAAAGCATCGAACGCTTCGTCATAGGCGGGATGGACAGCCACTAGCTGGCCCTGCGTGTGGCTGGAAAGTTCCGTGATGACGATGCCGCCTTCGGCGCGAGCCATCAGGTCGTCGCAATAGGAGCGCGAGGAGGCGGCGAGATCGAGATCCATCAGGCTGCTGCCCGATGGCACCTGCACGCCCAGATAACCGCAATCCGCAGCCCATCCGGTGATGGATGGCCACGCGTTGAACGGTGCGCCATCCCCCACGAACTGCGCCAGAAAAAGGCCGGGGCCCTTAATCGTTCTCATGCATCCCCTCCCTCCGATTCCATCATGATGTAATCGGTTGCATTCAGGCTGTCACAGCTACATCCACTTTACAAGCACGGTGTGGTGCGTAAAGGCATTCCGAATGAAAAGAGGTCGTGCATGAAAAACGGTGATGCTGTGCGCGTGCGGGATATTGCCCGGATCGCGAATGTCTCCACAGCAACGGTCAGCCGCGCGCTTTCCCGACCGGACCTGGTATCGGAACGCACGCGTGAAGCTGTCCTGAAGGCGGTGGCGGAAACCGGCTATACCATCAACATTGCCGCCCGGAACCTGCGCCGCCAGCGGACCGGCAGCGTTCTGGCGTTGGTGCCCAATCTGGCGAACCCGTTCTTTTCCAGCATCATCGGCGGTATCAATTCCGTTTTGCGCGGTCGGGGGCTGACCCTTCTTGTGGCCGACACGCAGGGTTCGACCGTCGAGGTGCTGACCGCGCTTGCAAACCGTTCGAGGGCCGACGGGCTCATCGTTCTGGACGGAGCAATTCCAGCGTCGGTGCTGTCGCACGGTGCCTGCCCGCCGGTGGTACAGGCCTGTGAATGGGTGGATGGCCTTGCCGCGCCGCGCGTGGTGGCGGACAATCGTGGCGGTGCGGCGATGGCGATCAGGCACCTGAGGGAGCGAGGTCATCATCGGATCGCCGAACTGGCTGGCCCCTCCCTGAACACGCTGACGAGGGAGCGGACCGCAGGCGTTAGGTCCGAGGTGGAGGTGCGGCCGGAATGGCGTCTTTCAGGCGATTTCACCATCGCTTCCGGTCAGCAGGCAGGGCGGGACATCCTCGCGATGCGGGACAGGCCCGATGCGATCTTTTGCCATAACGACGAGATGGCTTGCGGCCTGATGGGGGAATTGCAGCGCGGTGGCATGCGGGTGCCCGACGACATCGCGGTCATGGGTTTTGATGACATAGGGCTTTCGGAACATGTCACGCCCGGCCTGACCACGATCCGGCAGCAACGCAGCGATCTTGGCACGGCTGCGGCCCGGATGCTGCTGGACCTGATGGATGGCCATATGCGCACGGACGAAACCGTGATGCCGGTGCAGGTCGTGCCGCGTGACAGCACGGCCCCAAGATGAAAAAAACCCTTCATGCCACCGGGGCATGAAGGGCTGCACACACTCCACAAACACTCTGCTGTCGCGCCGGGGACATGGCACCCGGCGTGACCGCAAAGATTATTCCGCGCCACGCGCCTCCACCGAGAGGTGGACGATCACGTCATCGGACACGGCGGGGGCGAACATGCCCACATCGAAGTCGCTACGCTTCAGCGTGGTGGTCGCATCAAAGCCCAGCCACGGCTTTCCTTCCATCGGGTGTTCGCCCTGCTGGTTCAGCGTGGTGTCAAGCACAACTTCCTTCGTGACGCCGTTCAGCGTCAGATCGCCGGTGATCAGGGCGGTGTCGTCGCCGGTCACCTCGATCGAAGTGGACTCGAACGTGACCAGAGGCTCCTTGCCTTCACCGCCGAAGAAGTCGGCGGACAGGAAATGCGTGTCACGACCCTTGTCGCCTGTCATCAGCGACGTGATCGGGAAAGTCGCCTTGACCGAAGATGCCGCCGGATCCTCGGCGTCGAATTCGATCGTGCCTTCGATTCCGCTGAACATTCCTGTCGTCGTGGAGAATCCGAGATGCTGATACTCGAACACGACTTGGCTATGGCCGGTGTCGAAGCCGTAGGCCTGTGGTGCGGCGAATGCGGTGCCGGCGGAAAGTGCGATGATGGTGGCAAGGGCGGCGGTCTTGAACATGAAAAGCTCCATACTTGGTTCGATGGCAATGTGTGCGGGACGGGCGTCAGGGGCAATCCGGCATGGATGAACAAGACGTCCCCGTTTCCCGCACACTGGACGCAGGTCGTGTCGCGGTCAGTGCAATGTCCAGAGCCACGGAAAAACCGACCGTGGTTTCGTCCGCATATCCGGCGCCTACCTGCCAGTCGCGGCGGTCCAGCGTCGCGGCGCCGGTCATTGTTGCGACGTTATCGGCGATCTTCAGGGTGAATGGCAGAACAACGGGCATCGTTGCCCCCTTCATCAAGAGGGTTCCGTCGGTCATGAAACGGTCGCCGTCGGGCCGGATGGTTCCGCTGAAGACAGCCGTGGGGTGGGTTGCCACGTCAAAGAACGCGGCGCCCTTTGCCTGATCGGACACTGTGCCGATCCGCACGCTAGACATGTTGATGGTTACCGTCACGTCGCCGGTGGACGTCGCCTCGTCAAAACTGATCGCCGCCGTCCAGTCGTCGAACTGCCCCGTGACGGCCGTTCCCATCTGCGCGACCGAAAAGCCGATCGCGCCGTCCGTCACTTGCCAGTCCGATACGGGGCGTTCCAGCGACGTTGAAGATGCTTCGGAGGTGGTTGCAGTGGCAAGGGCATACCCGCCCCCGCCTGTGAAGATCGCGGCGGCCAGCAGCATGGGCATCACGTGATGGCGGGGGGGTGCGCTTCCCGCCACGCGACCCGTGACCATCCGGCCCAGAACGCCGTCGCGGTCCACCACGGCGTGCTTCATCGCGCCGGCGATATGCAGCACGACCGTCACGATCAGGATCCACGCGAAGGTCCGGTGGATGACTGCAAGAATTTCCGCAAGGTGGCCAGATTTCGGAATCATCGGCAAACCTTGACCGAAGGGCCAGAGGATGGGGGCGAAACCTTCGGTGGCAGCGTGTTCGGCCCATCCGGCAAGGGGAACGACCAGCATCGCGATGTAAAGCATCCAGTGCGCCGTTTCCGCAATCATGGTTTCGGCAGGCCTGTCCGCGTGGACGGGTCCGGGCCGGGGCTGGGACAGCGTCCAGAGGATGCGGATCAGGGCCACGGAGAATGCGGCAATGCCAAGCGTCTTGTGGAGCGAGAAGAGCTGGATCTTCACGTCCATCCCCTCCATCGGCCAGCGATGTGCGGTCAGCCCCAGCCCGATGTTCGACAGGATGATGAAGGCTGTCAGCCAGTGCAATGTCCTCGCGACGCTGCCGTAGCTGTAGGGTGTGTTCGCACGCATGGTCGTTTCCTTTGAAGGCGATCCGATGCTTCTAGCAGCGACGGATGCGGTGCGGGATGTTTGCGCACGCACAAGGGTTGTGCGCTGCGAGGGAAACGGGTGTCCAAAGGGCCGGAGCCGATTTGTCAGTGGCGGCGGGGTGGGGGTGTCCGCGGCGGCGATTTGATTGCCCTTGGGAAGGGGACCGGCTGGCATGCGCCACTGAGCGTTCGTCACGGATGCGGACTTCAGTCGTCATTTTCTTGGGTTGGCGGACTGTTGCGGTTAAGGTCATGCCGGATGAAGAGATGCTGCGCTGTTCCAGGTCGTGGCGAAAGGAACCGAATGACACTGTCCCCCATCACAGCACTTCTCGACACACTCGGCGCACGGTTCGGGGATCGCCTGTCCACCTCGCAGGCATTGCGCGACCAGCATGGCCGGGGGGAGGCGCATCATGCAGTCATGGCCCCCGATGCCGTGGTGACGGTGCGCAGCACGGAAGAGGTCGCGCTTGTCGTGCGAGCCTGCGCTGCGGCGGATGTTCCGGTGATCGCGTATGGGGCTGGAACATCCTTGGAAGGTCATCTTTCGGCGGTTAGGGGCGGGATTTCGGTCGACCTTTCGCAGATGGATGCCGTCCTGCGCGTCTCGGCTGAAGACATGGACTGCACCGTGCAGGCAGGTGTCACGCGGGAGGCGCTGAATATCCATCTTCGCGATCAGGGGCTGTTCTTTCCCATCGATCCGGGGGCCAATGCTTCCCTCGGCGGAATGGCCTCCACCCGCGCTTCGGGCACCAACGCCGTCCGCTATGGCACGATGCGCGAGGTGGTGCTGTCACTGACGGTCGTGCTGCCGGATGGCGAGGTGATCCGCACCGCAAGCCGCGCCCGGAAGTCGGCGGCTGGCTATGACCTGACGCGGCTGTTCGTGGGGGCGGAGGGGACGCTTGGCATCATCACAGAGGTGACGCTGCGCCTGTTCGGCATCCCGCAGGCCATCTCCTCGGCCGTGTGCGCCTTTCCGGATGTCGAAAGTGCCGTATCCGCTGCCACGATGGTCACGCAATTCGGCATACCCGTCGCGCGGATGGAGCTGATGGATCGCGGACTGATCCTTGCGGTGAACGCCCATGGGGGATTGAACCTTCCCGTGGCCGATACGCTTGCGTTCGAGTTCCACGGATCGGACGCATCGGTGCGCGAGCAGGCGGAGGTGGTCGCAGGGATCGTGGAGGATTTCGGCGGCGCAGGTTTCGAGGCGGCCGTCGATCCGGTGGAGCGGGCGCGTTTGTGGAAGGCGCGGCACAATGCCTATTACGCGATTCTCGGGCAGCGTCCGGGATCCGTCGGCTGGACGTCGGATGTCTGCGTGCCGGTATCGGAATTGACCGGATGCATCCACCACACCCGCATGCTGCTTGCCGATTGCCCTGTGCCGGCGGCGATCCTGGGACATGTGGGGGATGGGAATTACCACGTTGTCTTTGCCATCGATCCCTCCGATGACGGAGAAATGGCCGTGGTGAAGCGCATCAACGCAGAAATGGTCGCGAGGGCCATTGCGGTGGATGGCACTTGCACGGGGGAACACGGTGTAGGTGTCGGCAAGACCGCCTATATGCTCGAAGAATATGGTCCGGTCGCCTTGCGCGTCATGAAGGCGTTGAAGGCCGCACTCGACCCGCAGGATATCATGAACCCCGGAAAGATCCTGCCATGACGGGGCTTGAAAGGTCGTGGCGGTTTTCGTATATACAATAACCAATGATGATCGTATGGGACGAACCGAAGCGGCTGAGCAATCTTGCCAAGCATGGCCTTGATTTCTGGGATCTGGACGAAGGGTTCTTCCTTGGCTCGCAAGTGTTGCCTGCGAATGGTGGGCGGCACATGGCGATTGGGCGGCTTCGGGATGGGACCGTGGCCGTGGTGTTCGCGGTGCTTGGGTCCGAGGGCGTGTCGATCATATCCATGAGGCCGGCAAGCCGGAGGGAGAGGAGCATAACATGACCCGCAAGGACGACCAGGAAGCCTGTATCCAGAAGATGATCGCCAGTGATCCCGAGGCGCCGGAGGCGACAAACGCCCAACTGGCCGAAGCGCGTCCGTTTGCCGACGCCTTCCCCCATCTGGCCGAGGCAATGCGCCGGAATGCGGGTGGCAGACCCCGTGCCGCTGTGACCAAGACCCCTGTGTCGCTTCGTCTGGACGCGGAAGTATTGGCACGGTTGAAATCGCAGGGCCCCGGCTGGCAGACGCGCGTGAACGACATCCTGAAAACAGCGGTCGGCCTGTGACGCCTAGCGTGTGACGGACCGCACCGCGGACGCCAAGGCAGCGTCCACCGTCCGGCCGCCCGTCTGCAGCTCATGGCCCAGCAGACCGTTTTGGCATAACCGGTCATTGTCCCATCCGACATGGTTGGCAATGGGATACAGGCAGATCCCTTCCACCTGCACGCCCCGCGCACGGGCACGGAGAGCCTCTTTCTGGACATAGCGGAACCAAGGGGACCGACGGTCGCCTTCGGTGCCGGTTTCCGCGATCAGCAGCGGGCGGTCATACCGGGCGGCGACTTCGAACAGCAGGTCGGACAGCGGCACGTAATGCGAATGATCGAGATCGATAGGCGGGCCGCCATGGATCCACTGGTTGTTGAAGTAGTAATTCACCCCGACGATATCGAGGAAGGAAGGCTCCCCACCGATCTGTGGCCAGCTACGTCCGGAGATCAGATCCATCGCCTGGAACTGCGCATCATGCCAGCCATTGGCTTCCCAGCGTGGCCGGCCTGTATGAGCCGCGTGATGGATGCCGATCAAGGGCTCGGCATGGACAAATCGGGCGCGTGGATCAATGGCGCGAAGTTCCGTCATCGCGGCGATCGCGGCATGGGCCAGTTGCACCTTCAGTTCGTATCCCCTGCCGGTGGCGAAAGGGTTCATGTATTGGGCGTCGCCCCCTGCCCATGAAAAGAAGCTGATCTCGTTCACCGGGCACCAGAAGGGGACAGCATCCGTCTCTTCGCGGTGATGCTGCCCTACGGCGCGGGCAAAAGCGGCGAAACGCCGGACGAACTGCGCCGACCAGATGTCGATATCGTCGGGCCAGCCGTAATGCATGAGGTCCCAGATGACCTGCGTGCCGGTGTCGCGAGCTGCCGTCAACATCGGCGTGAAGGACGTGAAATCGTATTGTCCCGGCGAAAGCTCCATCAAGTGCCAGCGAACTGCATCCCGGCAGGCATGGATTCCCAACCCTTGCAACTGGCGATAATCGACTTCCGCATTCACATCATGACCTGTGGAGGCCAACACGTCCAATCGGCTTCCGTTCCGAAGACGGTGGGTGGAACTTTCCCATCCGCCAAGTACGAAGCTCTGGAATACCTTGGGCGGCGGGGCCGAAGCGCGCTCCGCCAGCACATCCTCGAAAAGCCGCTCCCATCTCGGAACCACGACATCCACGGAATACGTGTCACGGACATGAGTGCGGAGGGCTTTACCCAGCTTTTCGCGCATGGAAGGATCGTCAATCAGGCGACATATGGCCTCTGCCAGCGCGTCGGGATCCTCATGCGGGGTGAAAATGCCTGTCTCGCCCTCGCGGATCTGTTGCAGGGCACCGTTGTCCGGGGTTGCGATGACAGGAAGACCGGCCGCACCCGCCTCCGCAATGACGTGGGGCATTCCCTCGCCGCGCGACAACCAGCAGAACACGTCCATTGCGGCCAAAAGGTCCGGCACATCCGGTCGGTCGCCGGTGAAGATCACATTCAACCCCTGCGCCAGCGCGTGCAGTTCGGCGGCATATTCCGGCATGAACGCATCCGGCCCGCCCACGATCATGAAACGTGCGGCGGGATGGGTTTTTACCACCTGTCTTGCTGCATGGATGAAATCCTCCACGCGCTTCTTTCGATCAAGCCGCCCCACCCACCCGATCAGGATTTCGTCCGGCCTCACACCAAGAGCGGCTCGAATGGAGGGTCGGACGGAAGGATCAAACTCTTCCAGATCGACCATGGAGGGAATCTCCACGGCGTGGTCGGGACGCATCCGGCCTGCGGCTGCAGCGCGGATCGTATCGCAGACCCCCACGTAACGGGTCGTGAAATGCTTCGGACCCGAAAGCGCTTCGCTGACCAGTCCGCCATGCTCGATCAGGGGCGGACGAACCGCCAGACGCTCCAGCGCCGGATAGATGTCCGCCACGTCCTGCGAGGAGATCACGATGTCCGCATGGGCGATCTGGCGGCGCAGGTGGTCCACAGTTTCCTCAAAGCCCAAGTCATAGGCGGTGGTATCGACGTTGACACCAAGGGCCCGCAGCTGATCGTGGCTTTGCCCGGGCATTCCGTCCTTGTGGAAACAGGGAAGCACGGTCAGGTGATATTTGCTGCGATCCAGCTTGCGGGCAAGAATGCGCACCTCCGTCTCCTCGCCGCCGACGACGAGCCAAGCAAAGACCCAGAGGATACGGATTTTGTCCGCATCGGGATGAGGATCGGGAAAATTGCCGGAGGCCAGTATCTTCACGGCCCGGCGTTCTTCGCGTTCGCGGTCTGTCCCGTCCATCATTTATGCTCCAGCACGATCTGAAGAAACTCCGGTCGGTCGCGGACAAGATGGCGCAGGAAGTCGGGCGCGTCATCGTAGGGCACGACATGGGTGATCATGTGCTCGCGGATCGCGGCACCGTCGGTTTTCAGCAACGCCAACGTTTCCTGTGCAAGGCGGCGCTGATCCCACTCGTGGGCCACGGGTCGCGGCATGCGGTTGATCTGCGCGCAACGGATCGACAGGCCGTTGTGGTGGAATTCCTCCCCCAGACGGGTGTCGTTCAGACCGCCCTGATAGAAGGCGAGATCGATGACAGTGCCCTGCGGCTGCAAAGCCCGCAATGCCAGATGAAGAGAGCCGGAATGCGCGCGGGTCTGGAACACGATCTCTGCCCCGCGGCCCGATCTGGATTTCCAGCGGGCCTTGGCATGACGCCATGCCTCGTCCTCGCCCATCGCCGTGAAGCCCATGCGGCGGGCCAGATCCTGCCGCCACGGGGATGGATCAACGACGACGATCTCGGACGCGCCGCCGCGCCGCGCGAACAGGGCACAGAACAGTCCGACCGTGCCGCCGCCCCAGACAAGGACTGGCCGTCCGGCGACGCCCGCGCCCAGATGGGGAACAGCCGCGCCGAACTGTTCGGCATCTGCATGCAGGATGCCGTTTGCGGCGATCGGACCCATCTGCGCCACGAAGATGCCCAGCATTGGGTCGATCCCCTCGGGCATGGGCAGCAAGAGGTCGTGGTCGGGATTGGCGGTATGTCCTGTCTTGTGGCCGAATGTCGTGGCCAGCACGTCGCCATTCCTGAAGCCGCGTGCACGGGCATCTATGACTCGCGCGACCTCCATATAGCCGAGGAAGTTGACGGGAAAATGCGCCGATGCCTCGCCTTCGACGAAGACGCCGCGCCCCTCGTCCCAGCGACTGTGCAGATAGGGGTTCGTGCCTTTCATGAAGGTCAGTTCGGTTCCGGCACTGATGCCGGTATACATCAGGTCGAGCCGCAACTGGCCATCACCTGCGGGACCTTCGTCGTAGCCGAAGAAATAGGGCTGGTTCGGGGCTTCGATGCCAAGGCTACGGATGCGCCTGTGCTGATGCGGCAGGGCAGGCATCCTACGCAGAGGCCTGACGAAAAAAGGGCTGCGGGTTGGCCCGCAGCACCTCCATCTTCACGACGGCACCCGAAGCTGCGGATTGAGAGATGGCAAGTGCGACCCGGTGCGTTTCCAGCGCCTCGGCATAGGGGCAGCGGATGCGATTTTCCTTGCCCTGAACGGCATCGATAAAGTCCCGATCCTCCCGCCAGACGGGATCGCCTTCGGCACGGCGGACAGGACGCCCGTTGCCGGTGTCGACCATGATGTCATGGTCCGTAATCTCCATCGCCAGTGCATCAGCATAGATATGCAGCCCGACGCGGTGGTTCCAGCGAAGCAGGCAGGTCGCAGACAGGTTGGCGATGGCGCCACTGGCAAACCGCAAGGACGCGGTGGTGGCAGTGGGAACGGTCAGGCCGTCGAAATCGGCGCGGTCGCGGCGGGCGGCAAGGCCGAACGCTTCCGTCACGTCACCCGCAAGGAAGCGGGCAAGGTCGATCACGTGGGTCGCCTGCTCGACCACCTGACCCCCCGACCCGTCCTCGCGCCACCACCATTGGGGCGGAGGCGTCTGATCCATCCAGAATCCGGTCATCAGGTGGGCAGGATTTTCTGCAAGCTGTGCCCGCGCCTCGTCGACGGTATCGAGATAGCGCCAGTGATAGCCAACGGCAGTGATCAGGTTTGCCGCAGCCACCTCCGCCGCGATTTCTTCTGCAAGGGCCAGATCGAGTGAAAGGGGCTTTTCCACAAAGAACGGCAAGCCACGTGCGAGACAGGCGCGTTCGGCATCGCCATGCGCAAAGGGCGGAATGCAGATGTAGACTGCGTCGAGATCCACAGCGTCCAGCATCGCGGCGTGGTCGGCGAAAACGGCAGCACCGAAGCGTTTGGCTGCTTCTTCTGCCCGGGGAACGTCGGGATCGCAGATGGCCGCGATACGCACATCTTCCATCTGTTCAAGCACACCGAAGTGACGGTGGGCGATGCCCCCCGCCCCAATGAAACCGAGCCGTGTCGCCATGGAGGTTGTCCTTTGTGTGGTCTGCAACAGAGACGTGAATAGCCGGTTGGTGTCGTCCCCCATCCGGGAGGCGGTGAAATGGGTGTCGAAGCGCCGGGCCTGATACTCTGCGGTCCTGACACGGGCATCGGGATCATCAAGGGCATCGGCCATCGCACCGGCCAGAGCACGCACGTTGCCTGGAGGAACAAGCCATGGGTGATCATCGCCAAGCGCCTCGGTCACGCCGCCGATGCGGGTCGCCACGATGGGACACCGCGCGGCCATCGCCTCCAGCACGACAAGGGGCAGCCCTTCGAAAGCGGAGGGCAGGATAACCACGTCTGCCGCGGCCATTAGCGAAGGAACATCGTCGTGCTGACCGACCATCTCTACCGGAATGCGATAGCGTTCGATGCGGCGGCGTATCTCGGCCCCCTCCGGACCTTCCCCGGCGAGGATGAGCCGCGCATCAGGATGCGTGCGGTGCAGGCGTGCCATCGCAGCGATCAGCGTGCGATGGTTTTTCTGTGGCGTCAGGCGTGCCACGCACAACATGACCTGCCCCGCTGGTGCCTGTCGTGGCCGGGGATCGGGAGAGATCCCGTTCGGAATACAAACGAGGGGACGATTTGCGTGCATTTCGGCAATCGCAGGTTTCCAGCTCTGCGCGGACGCCTGGCTGACAGTGATGACGGCATCGATATTCGATAGGCCCACCGAATATGACTCGATCTGTTCCGGATCCGTCAGAAGCCAGGGCAGATGCTCGGTCCTTGCGACGATGGCTCCCGCGCGTCGGGCAATCTCGCACAGGGGGTGGCCCTCCCATCCTATGCCGGCATGGACATTGACCAGCACCGCGCCGCGCAAGGCAAGGTCCCAGGAACCGTCGCTCACCACTGCCGCAATCAGACCCCGCGCTTTGGCGGCGTTTACCAGAGCGATCCCCGCCGGATGATCGGGAAACAGCAGCCTTGCATTTGGCAAGGTCGTGGCCAAGGCCAGCATCATGCGTCCCACACCCGAAGGTTCGCCGCTGTCCGTGGCCAGAACGACCTGCGCGGAAGCCTTCACCTGGTAAGTCCGGGCGTATTGACTTTTGTGGTGGCGCAGGCTTTGGCCAGCAGACCTTTCATCTTTCGGAACGTCGTGTCCCAGCTGTTGTCCGCCAGCATCTGGTCCACCTCCGGCAGCCAGGACTGCGGTGTCGTTGCAAGGGATTTCTCGCAGGCGGAGATGAAATCCGCGGAGTTGCCAGTGATCCGCACCGCGGAAAGATTCCCATAATGGCGCACCACGTCCCGGACCGAAGTGGACACCACCTGCCGCCCGCCAGCAAGATACTCGGGCGTCTTCGTCGGGCTGATGAAGCGCGTCGCCTCGTTGATCGCGAACGGCATGAGGGCCACGTCCCAACCTGCAAGATATGCGGGCAATTCGGCGTAGGACTTTTGCCCGAGCCAGTGGATGTTCGGTGCCTGCGGCAGATCGGACGGAGACAATTTCGCGACCGGACCGACCATGACGATCTGCCAGTCGGAACGGGCGGCAGCCATCTGCCGAAGAAGATCGAGATCCAAGCGCTCGTCGATCACACCGTAGTAGCCGAGGCGCGGGCGGGCGATTGCCGCCTGATCCGTCGGATCGGGCTGGGATACGCGCGCCGCAGCGAAATGTGCGGCGTCGACACTTGACGGAAAGGGATGGATGTCGTCATGCCGATCCTTTTTCGCCTCGTAGAGACTGTATCCCCCGGTGAAGACCAGATCCGCTGCGGCCATCAGGTCCGCCTCGTTCCGTCGCAGGTCGGGTGGTGCAAAACGGAAGGACGACAATTCGTCCATGCAATCGTAGACGACGGCAGAAGGGCGAAGATGGCGGGCGATGGGCCACATTTGGGGAGTGTAGAACCACAGGATAGGCAGGTGCGATCCGGTGATGGTCAAAAGCTGGTCCAGCAGGCCGGAGAGGGCGACGGCCGCCTGTTCCTTGGAAAATCGTGCCGGAACCCGTGGGCGGACGGACTGGACGGACGTTTCGGGAAAGGCATGGAATTCAAGATAAGGCAGGTGGTGATCTGTGGGGATCGTCTCCTCCCAGAACCAGACGGGACGGTCCTGTGCGAAGCGGTTCATGAGATGCTGCGGGCGCTGCAGCACGAAATCCCAACGCAGATGCGAGAAGCAGATGATCGGGGACGGCACTGCCAGGACGACCTCATGGATCGGTGAGATGTTCATGCCGCGATCCCCATCTTGCGCATTCGCGCTTGTTTTATCAACTCAGCCAACCGTCCAACTGAATGCTGCCATGTCCAGTTCCGTTGAACCACGGGGCGGGGATCGAAATTTTTAGCTGTGTCCAATAGTTGACCGAGGGCCTTGCCGAAGTCCTGTTCGGACGCGATCAAACCCGTATCGGGGCGGATGTATTGAAGACCGCAGGACAGACCCGCATTTGCCAGCACGGGAAGACCTGCGAGCATGTATTCCGTCAGGATCGCGGGCGCACCGTCGTCCACACCGCATACCACACCCACGCGGGCCCGGTTCATCAGGGCGTTCACTTCGTCATGATTGACCGGACCTGCCCAGTCGACCAGAAGGCCACGACGGTTCGCTTCGGATTTGAGGTGGTCTGTCATGTGACCGTAACCTGCGACACAAAGTGCCCGCGTGCCCGGCAATTGGGAAAGTGCGTCCAACAGCAGGTCGTGACGTTTGTAAGGCTGCGTCGCGGCCACATAGATCACGTCGTAATCCTTCGGCACGCCCGTGGGAAAGAACGTCTCGTCTGACGCGAATTCCGGGCCTATGGGTAGCACGGAACACAAGGCGTCCGGATGGCGGCTGCGTATCTCCTCGGATTGCCATGGCGCGCCGGTCAGGAAAATATCGACGCAACTGCTGACTTCGGGGGGGATGCGAAGGGCCGGTGCATCGATGGAATTGTAAATGATGATGCTGTTCCTGCAGGCCGCCAGCAGTTCGCGGGTCACGCCAAGGCCCCACACGCACAGGATTTCAGGCGGGCCATGTTCCGCAATGCAGGCCAGCGCATCCTGCGAACCATAAGGGGCGGGATGCCCGTCCGCGCGCAGTCTTCGATATGTCAGGCCGGGCGGTCCAGCCCTTCCGACGATATCCCGTCGGTCGTCCGTGCCGGCAAAACTCCAGACCTCGGCGGAGTCCGCCAGTCCTGCAGCCACGCAGGCCAGAGGCAGCCGCTCCAGATATCCCCCGATCACGGTGGAAACCGTTTCCAGTTCTGCCCGGTAAACTTGCGCCCATGATGATTTAAGCGTCTTTGTGTCCAGACAACTTGTTTCCGGATGAGCGGGGTCGCAGAAGTCTGATACTGCGACGATTTTTCGTGACATTCCAACCTGCCGAACTAATCTGGTTTATGCGCCGGAACAGGCGGATCTCGATCGTTCAATTTAAAACAGGACGGAAAGTTCCACATGTCAAGAGTGGAATTGGTACATGGCGGTTTTGCGGAGGCTTGTTGTGGGAGTAAAGAGTGCCATGTTTGATAAATCTGAAAGTATTATGATTGTGGGTGCCGGCTTGTCTGGCGCAGTTGTTGGCAGAATGCTTGCCGATGCCGGTTGGAAAGTGGATATCGTTGATATCCGTCCGCATGTCGCTGGAAATTGCTATACGGAACGCGATACTGAAACAGGCGTGATGGTTCATGTCTATGGCCCACACATCTTTCACACCGATGACGCCGAAGTTTGGTCTTATGTGAATCAGTATGAAAATTTTCTCCCTTATAAAAATCAGGTCAAAACCACCTCGGACGGAATCGTGTATTCACTTCCGGTCAACCTGCACACGATAAACCAGTTCTTCGGAAAAACCTTTCGTCCGGATGAAGCGAAGGCATTCATTCAGACGCAGGCTGACACCACGATCGAGGATCCGGAGACTTTCGAAGAACAGGCCCTGCGCTTTATCGGGCCGGATCTGTATGAGGCTTTCTTCAAGGGATACACGCAGAAGCAGTGGGGCTGTTCACCGCGGGATCTGCCGGCAAGCATCCTGAAACGTCTGCCCGTGCGTTTCAACTATGACGACAACTATTTCTCGCACCGTTTTCAAGGGATACCTGAAAATGGTTACACTACTATGGTTGAAAGAATTCTGGACCACGACAATATCACGGTGAATCTCAACACCCGCTTTGAACGTGACGAAGCAGATGATTACAAGCACGTGTTTTATTCCGGACCGATTGATGGATGGTTCGGATTTTCACTGGGACGACTTGGATATCGCACGCTGGATTTCGAGCGTTTCACATTCGAGGGAGATTGGCAGGGATGTGCTGTCATGAACTACGGCGATGTGGATGTCCCGTTCACCCGAACGACGGAACACAAGTATTTTGCACCGTGGGAAAGTCACGCGGGGTCTGTGGTGTATCGGGAATTCAGTCGCGCTTGTGAACCTGGCGACACGCCTTATTATCCTATCCGGCAGGTGAATGAAAAAGCTTTGTTGAAGGAATATGTCGACAAGGCCGCCGGAGAAAGCAACGTGACGTTTCTCGGTCGCCTCGGGACATATCGCTATCTCGATATGGATGTAACCATTCGCGAAGCGATCGAATGCGGACGGCGGTTCCTTGAGGCGCCGGATGACATGCCTGTCTTCAACGTGAATCCACTCTAGGCCCGTTCCGGATTGACTTTTGCGATGGCAATGATCGCAGGCGTGCGAACCAGAAAATGAGCTCGCATGCCTGCTGTAGGCGCATATCCATGTGGTTGCCGCAGAAGGCGATCCGGCCAGAAATGACAATCGGTTCCTTGCCTTGCGAACGCTCGATCACGCGGAGATGAATTGACGCACGAATTCGGTCGCGGGGTTGGCGCGTATGTCCTGCGGGCGGCCGATCTGTTCAATTCGGCCCATTGACATGACGACGACCAGATCCGCCAGTTCCATCGCCTCGTCCTGATCATGTGTCACGAAGATCGTGGACAGGCCGGTGGTGTCATGGATTTCCCGCAGACCCTGGCGCAATTCTTTGCGGACCCGGGCGTCCAGTGCGCCAAAGGGTTCATCCAGCAGCAACATGCGCGGCTCGATCGCAAGTGCGCGGGCAAGCGCCACCCGTTGGCGTTGACCGCCTGAAAGCTGGCTGGGATAGCGTTTGCCGATATCGGGCAGCTGGATCAGCTCCAGCAGTTTCGTGACACGGCGCGTGATCTCCGCCTGTTCAGGGCGGGACCGGCGGGGACGGGCACGCAGACCATAGGCAATGTTCTCGAATACGGTCATATGCCGGAACAGCGCGTAGGACTGGAACACGAACCCAGCCCGGCGTTCCTGTACGGACAGGCCGGTAGCATCCTGGCCATCGAACAGCACGCGGCCGGACGTCGGGAATTCAAGTCCGCCCAAAATCCGCAGCAATGTCGTTTTGCCGGAGCCTGACGGACCAAGCAGCGCCACCAGCGCCCCCGAAGGCAGGTTCAGGGTCAGCGGATGCAGTGCGGAAGTCGTCCCGAAGGTTTTGGCGATCTCGTCGATCTGGATGTGCATGATGGACCTCAATGGCGGCGCGTGGCGGCCAGCTGGTCGGCGTGACGCCATTCCAGTACCGATTTCAGCGCGAGTGTGACGAGCGCCAGCAGAGCCAGAACGGCAGCCATGCTGAAAGCGGCGACGGACAGATATTCGTTGTACATCATCTCGATCGTGATTGGCATTGTCGCGGTTTCCCCACGGATCTTTCCTGACACGACGGCGACGGCCCCGAATTCGCCCATCGCGCGGGCGTTCGACAGCAGAACGCCGTAAAGAAGTGCCCAGCGGATATTCGGCAAGGTCACGGTCAGCAGAACGCGCCAGCCCGTCGCGCCAAGGGTCAGGGCGGCCTCCTCCTCTGCGCGGCCTTGTTCGATCATCACGGGGATCAGTTCGCGCGCTACGAAGGGGAAGGTCACGAACAGCGTGGCGATGATGATACCGGGCAGGGCGAAGACGATGGGATAGCCGTTGCCGATCAGCCAGGCCCCGAAGAACGAATGGCTGCCGAACAGCAGCACGAGGCAAAGGCCCGCCACGACGGGAGAGACGGAGAAAGGCAGGTCGATCAGCGTGATGAGGAAGGTCTTGCCCGGAAAGTCGAACTTCGTGATCGTCCATGCCGCAGCGATGCCGAACACGGCATTCAGCGGCACCGAGATGGCGGCCACAAGCAGCGTCAGCCTAATGGCGGAAAGCGCGTCCGGATTGCCGAGCGAGACGACAGCCGCCATCGCCCCATCGGCCAGTGCCTCTGCAAAAACGGCGATCAGAGGCGCGGCCACCAGCAATCCAAGCCCGCCGACCGCGATCAGAATGAGGATGATCCGCGCCAGAGGCGGTTCCTCGGTGGCGGCGCGGGGTGTGGAAGGGGGCCGCGGCCGGGAAATGGGGATATCAGACAAGACCGATCCTCCGACGGCTCCAGATCTGGACCGCATTGATGACGAACAGGAGCGAGAAGGAGATGACGAGCATGGCAAGGCCTATGGCGGCCGCCCCCGAGTAGTCGAACTCCTCCAGCCGGATGACGATCAGAAGGGGCGCAATTTCCGTCTTCAAGGGGATGTTCCCCGCGATGAAGATGACGGATCCGTATTCCCCGACAGCGCGTGCAAGGGCCAGTGCGAAGCCGGTCAATGCGGCAGGGGTCAGCGTCGGAAGCACGACACGCCGCAGGGTCATCAGGCGCGTCGCGCCGAGGCTGGCGGACGCCTCTTCGACCTCGCGGTCAAGTTCTTCCACCACCGGCTGCACGGTGCGCGTGACGAAGGGCAGACCTACGAAGACCAATGCGATGAAGATGCCCCACTGCGTGTAGGCGATCTTCCAGCCGACCATCGCGGCCAGTTCGCCGAATGGTCCGTTGGGTGCGTAAAGTGCCGTCAACGCGATGCCTGCAACGGCCGTCGGCAATGCGAAAGGAAGGTCGACCGCAGCATCGATCAGTCGTTTGCCGGGAAAACGGTAACGGACCAGAACCCATGCCAGCAGCACCCCGAACACAAGGTTGAACAGCGCAGCGAACAGGGCCAGCCTGAAAGACAGGAACAGCGCACCGGCCACGCGCTGTGTGCTGATGGCGTCCCACAGGGCGACGGGGCCAAAGCTGGCCCCCCGCAGGACAAGGGCGGCGATAGGGATCAGAACCACCAGCGACAACATGGTGATTGTGATGCCCATGCCCAGCCGAAACCCCGGCATGGGCGACGGATGAACAAACCTTGCCTTCATTTCGCGGTGTAGATCTGATCGAAGATTCCGCCGTCGGCAAAATGTTCGGCCTGCACCTTTTCCCAGCCGCCCAGATCCTCGATGTTGACAAGATCAAGCGCGGGCAGGCGGGCCACATCCTCGGGATCGGCTTTGGACGTGTCCCAGCCGCGATAGTAGTGCTTGAATGCGATCGCCTGCGCCTCGGGTGTATAGAGCCAGTTGAGGTAGCCTTCGGCCAGTTCGCGCTGCGCGTCGGTCTTGATGTTGCCTTCGACCACCGCGACGGGCGGTTCGGCAAGGATCGACACCGACGGCACGACGATCTCGAAATCGTCCCCGATCTCGTTCAGGGCCAGATAGGCCTCGTTTTCCCATGCCAGCAGGACATCGCCCATTCCGCGTTGCGCGAACGTTGTCGTTGCCCCACGTGCACCGCTGTCAAGGACAGGCACATTCTGGAACAGCTGGTTGATGTATTCCTTGGGGTCGCGTCCGTCCCTTTCCGCCCATGCCCACGCGGCCATGTAATTCCAGCGTGCGCCGCCCGACGTCTTCGGGTTCGGGGTGATCACTTCCACCCCGTCCTTGATCAGGTCTGACCAGTCCTGGATCCCCTTGGGATTGTCCTTGCGGACGAGGAACACGATGGTGGAGGTATAGGGAGACGCGTTGTGGGGTAGCTTCGACTGCCAGTCGGCCGGCAGCTTTCCGGCGTCCGCGATACGGTCGATATCGGGGGCAAGCGCCAGTGTCACGACCTGCGCGTCCAGCCCGTCGACCACCGCACGTGCCTGGCTGCCCGATCCGCCGTGACTGGTCTGGATCTGCGGCTTGTCATGCCCTTGCTCGGCCCACCAATCCGCGAATTCGGCATTCACTTCCCGATAAAGTTCACGCGTCGGATCGTAGCTGACGTTCAGCAGAGTTTCCGCTTGCGCGGCGGACCCTGCGGCGATCATCGCCAAGACCGATGCGGCAATCAGGCGGCGAGAGAAGAAATGCGTCGTCATGTCGTGATCCTCCGATAATTTTCTTAATAACGACCGACAAACTCGTCTTTAGCAATAGAATCCATTTATCCTTAAATGGCAATCTGAGAGAATATATTTCTCCAATAAACAGGCGTTGGATACCCCCGAGTTTGACGTCCGCATCCTTTTGCCAGTTTCTCGGCAAGGCTTGTCGATCGTATTCATGAATCCAAAGGGGTAGCTGTCGGTGAAGGGCGCATCGTATCGGGGGGGAATGGCGGCAAGGAAGGTGATGCGGTATCACCCCTCTCCATGAATGAGCAGCGTGACCTTCGCATCGAACCACGTCTTTTCCGCAGCGAGGCGATTGCAGGTTTCGAATGCAGTCTTGTTCACGGCGGGTGCCATGATCTTCTGGAGACCACGCGCCACCTTCCGCAGGACCGTATGAAGTACCATTTCGACATCGTACGGGACCACGGGATGCTGACCGTCCGAGATGGTCTTGTTCCCGGCCATAATGCGGTCCACCGGCTTCGGGTCGCACGGGATGCGGGGGTCCGGGGCATCTGGGATTTGTCGCATTATCATCGTAACGCCGATCCGGTGCGATGCGCCCGCGTCGTGGCGGCGGCGGCACTTTCCATAAACGGGCCGGAACGTTTCTGGATTTGCCCTGTCAACGAGCCCGCACTTTACCCGAGGATCGCGGGCATGCCGTGGTACGAGGCCGCCGACATGGCCATCACCATGGCACGCGTCGCGCGCGATCATCATCCGGACATAGGGATCCTGACGAACGATCCCATCACGGGCGTCGGGGAACGACAGTTCGCTGCGACGGACGCGATCGTCTCTGCTGTGAAGGTGGATGTGATCGGGGTCAATTACTATCCTCACACCGCCCGGACCACACTGTCCAAGGTTCTGCTGAAGACGTGGCGCCGTTACGCCAAACCCGTGATGGTGTCGGAGACAAGCTGGCATGACGGGCATCCGGTCCACCATCGCCGTCATCCGGGCTTCCACAAGGGCGCATGGCTGCGTCACGTGATGGACGAAGTGGCAATCGCACGGTCGCGGGGTGTCGCCGTTGCGGGAGTTTGCTGGTATCCTGTCGTCGATTGCCCGCCGTGGCACAGCCCCAGATCCCGCCGTCGGTGGAGCCATGGCCTTGTCCGCAGTGACATGTCCGTGGACCCGGCCCTTTCTGCGGCACTGCGGGACTTGATGATATGACGGAACGGACCCTGCTCTCAAGATCCTCGGGATTTTGACAGGCGCCAAATTACGTCAGGCAATGACTTCGGGCGGCAGGAAGTATTGCCTCGTCCATCTGACCAGATTGCCCGGCGCGATACGGAAGGGGGCGTCTTGCGTTTTCGGCGACCTGGCTTCAAGGCGTGGCTCCTCGCTCTGCGTCTTGCGCGTGGCGGGCGTAAAGCTCAAGATGCGCACCGCAACGAAAGGGAACCCCGTGCGCTGTCTGCTGGTGGAGGATGATGCCGATCTGGCAATGTGGCTCGTGAAATCGCTTGCCGGACACGGGATCATCGCCGACTGGGAAGACAGCGGCCATCTGGCGGCGAAGCGCGGGTTGAGCGGCGATTACGACGCCCTGCTTCTGGATCTTGGCCTTCCGGATCTGGATGGGACGAAGGTTCTTGCGCGCATCCGCGCGGCAGGGGGCAAGTTGCCTATTCTGGTGCTGACCGCGCGCGACGACCTGTCGGAACGCGTGGCCCTGCTTCATGCCGGTGCGGACGATTTCCTGCCCAAGCCCTTTGCCGTGGCGGAGCTGGAGGCAAGGCTTGTGGCTCTTGTCCGCCGCAGCCACGGACGTGCGACAGGCACTTTCCGCTGCGGAACCCTTGGATACGACCAGGCGACGCGGCGTTTCACGCTGGGGGAGGAATTGCTGCATGTGACACCGCGCGAACATGCGATCCTGCAACTCATGATCCAGCGGGCGGGTGAGCCGTTGTCGAAGGTGCACCTGCTGGATCGGCTCGTGGGCGAAGATGCCGATCTTCAGCCGGAGGCGGTGGAGGTTCTGATCCACAGGCTTCGCCGCAAGCTGGAGGGAAGCGACGTGCGCATCGTGACCCTCCGCGGGCTTGGCTATTTCCTCGAGGCGGAGGATGGCTGATCGCTACGGGCGTTCTCTCCGCGCCACGCTTGCATTCTGGATGTTGCCGACCGGCATCTGCATCTTCGCCTCCTCCATCTGGATATCGCAAAGCGCGGTGGGTCGAATGGCAGACGGCGCATATGACCGGTCGCTTTCCGGCGCCCTGCGCGCGATAGAGGCGGACATCTCCGTCCAGAGCGGAGGCCTGGGCATCGAATTGCCCTATGAACTGTTCGCAAACCTTCAGGCGGCGGCGGCGGGCACTGTCTATTTCCGCGTCAGCACCGATGATGGACTGGTGCAGATCGGGGATACCCGTTTGCCCGACCCCCCCTCCACCACCGAGGCTGCCCAATTCTTCGATGCGACATATCTTGGACAGAGCCTTCGCATGGGGGCGATGCGCAAGAAGCTCGCCGTTCCGCTTTACGGTGCCGCCACCCCGCAGACGGTGCTGATAGAGGTGGCGGAGACAACCGCCTCGCGTGAGGCATTCCTGAACCGGATCGCGCAGGTGGCGTTCTGGCGGGACGTGGCGGCGCTGCTTGTAGGGCTTGCGGTTCTTGTGATCGGCACGGGACTGGCGCTGCGCCCGTTGTCGCGCCTGCAGGACCGTTTCGACCAGCGCAGGCCCGATGACCTGTCTCCGGTGGACGGGGCCGCGCTTCCCTCCGAGGTGCGGCCGCTTGTCGACAGCTTCAACGCGCTGATGTCGCGGCACGTGGGGCAGGCTGCGGCGCAGAAACGCTTCCTCGACGATGCTTCCCATCAGTTGCGTACGCCGATCAGCGTGTTGCGGATGCAACTCGATTATGCGTTGGCCTCGACCGATCCTGCCGAGCGGCAGTCGACGCTGGAGGCTATGCGCGATATCGTGGATCGCACTGCCCGCACGACCGCGCAACTTCTGGCGCTGGCGCGGGTTGACAGCCGGACGACCCCGAAGGTGCCTGTCGAGCTGGGTGCAGTTGTGGCCGAGGTCGCGCGCCTGCATCTGGCTTCCGCGCGGCGCAGGCGCATCGCTCTCGATCTGGATCTGCCGGCGGGACCCGTGATCGTGCCCGCGGCGGAAACACTCCTTTACGAGGCCGTCAGCAACCTTCTGGACAATGCCATACGCCTTTCGCCCGAAGGCGGGAATATCGTGGTGCATCTGCGTCAACGCAGTGAATACGTCCTGCTGTCTGTCGCGGACCAAGGGCCCGGCATGTCCCCCGAACGCCTTGCACGGGTGGGGGAGCGGTTCCTTTCGGATGGCGGCGGGGCTGGTATCGGGCTGTCGCTGGTGGATGCCGTCATGCGCATGCATGATGGTGCCCTGCGCGTCAGGAATCGCACGTCGGGTGGCTTGAAGGCGACGTTGACCTTCCATACAGCGACGGCGGTGTCGAAAAAAAGCGACATCCGGGGTGAAATGAAAGCCTTTTGAAAGGTGCTTTCCCCTACACGTCTGCAGGAGGGCGGGGGTCGAACCCCGGAGGAGACGGATGGGAGGGGGCAGCTGATGGCTACCCGATACACCCTGCGTGTCTGCGCATGCGCGATCGTCATGACGATCCTTTCTTGCGTGGCACATGCCGCACCGCCAAGCGTGGTGACTTGCATCGCGCCCGCTCAACCGGGCGGCGGGTTCGATCTCACATGCCGCCTGTTGTCAGAAGCCTTGACTGAAGCAGGCATTTCCGTCGATCGCACATTCATGCCGGGCGGTGTCGGCGCAGTTGCATTCAATGCCGTCGTCAACCAGAACCCCGACGACGCGGCCACGCTCGTGGCATTTTCCGAAGGCTCGATCTACAATCTCGCGCTCGGCCATTACGGTGACCGGGACATGGAAGATGTGCGCTGGCTGGCAGTCATTGCCGTCGATTACGGGGCCGTCGTCGTTCGTGCGGAAGCCTCATGGCAAACCCTGCCCGACCTTCTGGCAGCCGTGAAGGCAGAGCCGCAGCGCATCGCCCTTGGCGGTGGCGGCATGATTGCAGGACAGGACTGGATGCGTGCAGCCACCATGGCGCAAATGTCGGGAATCGACATGCACAAGATGCGTTTTGTGGCATTCGAAGGGGGCGGAGGCTGCATCGAGGCCCTCGTGGCGGGCTTCGTGCAGGCCTGTCTGAACGATGCAGGCGACAGCCAGACCGCAATCGACGCCGGTTCCCCCATTCGATTTGTCGCGGTGCACGCGACCGAACGCCTGTCCGGCGCACTCTCGTCCGTTCCGACGGCACGCGAACAGGGCGTCGCCCTCGACTGGCCCGTGCTGCGCGGGGTGTATGTGGGTCCGAACGTTGGCGACGAAGATGTCCGTGCGTGGACCGAAGTGCTCGACACCGTCATGCAAAGCCCTCGCTACCGCGAATTGCTGGCCGACTATCATCTCGAACCAATGCCGTTGACGGGTCCCTCATTGCAGGCCCGCCTTTCGGAGATGGCGCAGGATGCGCGCCTGCGCGCCGTTCAGCTTGGCGTTCCCTGACGCCTGACGCCGTTCCTTCCGTTTCAAAGACCGAAGACACCGCCGCTCTTTCTGGCGGTGAAAGGAGCTCTCGTGCTTACATTTCTAGCCTATGCCATGATCATCACCTTCATGGCCGCCATCATGACCGGACGTCTTTCGGCATTGGTGGGCCTTATTCTCGTTCCCATCCTCTTTGCGGCCATTGCCGGCTTCGGACCGGAAATTCCCGATCTGGTCATGGACGGGTTGCGCAAGATCGCCCCGACGGCGGTACTGCTGCTGTTCGCCATCCTTTATTTTGGTCTGATGATCGATGTGGGCCTTTTCGATCCGCTGGTGCGGTTCGTCGTGCGCAAATGCCACGGTGATCCGTTGCGGGTCATCGTGGGCACCTGCGCCCTGTCGATGTGCATCTCGCTTGATGGGGATGGATCGACGACGTATCTTCTGGTGGTGACTGCGATGATGCCGCTGCACCTTAGGCTGGGAATCAACCCCCTGATCCTGCCCGCCGTGACAGTGATGCCCAACGCCATCATCAACGTGGCCCCGTGGGGCGGGCCGACCGCGCGCGTCATGTCGGCGCTGCATGTCGATGTGGGTCAGGTGTTCGTGCCTATGATCCCCGCGATCCTGCTGGCCTGCGCCGGATCCCTGGCAATTGCAGCTTATTTCGGCGTGCAGGAACGCCGTCGCCTTGGGACCATCAACTTCGATACCGTCAGCGAGGCGGATCTGGATGCCCAGATCAACGAGGCGACCCGTGCCGTTGTTCCACGTCCGGGCTGGTTGCGGGGCTTCAACGCCGCGTTGACCACGGCAATGATGGGGCTTCTCGTCGCGGATCTGGTGCCGCTGGCGCTGGTGTTCATGGTCGGCTTCGCAATCGCGATGGTCGTCAACTTCCCCAACGTCGCCGATCAGCGCGACCGTATCGCATCGCATGCCAGTTCCGTCCTGAACGTCGTGGCGGTCGTCTTTGGTGCGGGTGCCTTCACCGGCATCATGATGGGAACTGGCATGACGGATGCGCTCGCGCAAAGCGTCGTCGCCATGATCCCAGAGCAGGCGGGCCAATACATCCCGCTGATCACAGCGGTGCTGTCTGCTCCCTTCACGTTCTTCCTGTCGAACGACGCCTTCTATTTCGGGGTGGTGCCGGTGCTGGCACAGGCCGCTGCGGAATATGGGATTCCACCCGAAGTCATTGCCCGCGCAGCGCTTGTGGGCCAGCCGGTTCACATGCTTTCCCCGCTGGTGCCTGCGGCCTTCGTACTGGTCGGCCTTGCTAAGGTGGAGTTCGGGGATCACCAGCGCTTCACCATCAAATGGGCCATCCTGCTGGCAGGCCTGATGCTGCTGGGTGCGGTGCTGACGGGTGCGGTGCCGATCGGATTGTGAGTGAAGTTGCCGGGGGAGATCCCCGGCAACACGTCGCGCGCCAGCCACGAACCGACTTTACTTCAGCCTAGCGTCATATCTTGCAAGCTGGTCTGTGCCTCCAAGGCGCGGAAGACATTTCGCCGGAACGTCTCTCAGAGCTCCGGCACTCTGACCGTGATCCGAACGATGCCCGCGGCTGGGCAGGATTTCAGCAATCGGCAATGTCCATGATCCTTCTGCCAATCCCACATGTGCGTGTCAGTCCGGTTCCGTTTCTCACGATCTCCTCGATCGTAACAGTCCCGCTGTCGCCTGCAGTGCCGCCAGATGGGTCAGTCCCTGTGGAAAGTTGCCCAGCCATGACCCGTCCGACGGGTCGACCATTTCCGGCAGAGCCCCTGCGCCGCGATCCAATCCTGTCCGAAGGGCATCGAACGCGGCAGTTGCCCGCGCCGTCTGGCCCAGCCGGTTTCGGGCATCCACCAACCAGAACGAACAGGCCAGAAAACATCCCTCTTCCTTCTCCATGCCTGAATAACGGTAGTGGAACGGCCCCGCGCCCAGCCTTTCGTCTATGGCATCAAGAGTGCGTTCCAAACGCTCTCTGCCGTCGAAGCCGAACCGGACGGCCAGAGCAACCGACGCATCGAGCTTGTCGGTTCCGGGATACATGGTGAAGGCACCAACCTCCTCGTTCCAGCAGTTTTCCTCGATCCACGCCGCGATCCGGCCACGTTCCCGATCCCACCGATCCCGGCAGGTGGTGGGAAGGTGTCCTTCGTCGGCAAGTTCCACCGCCCGGGAAAGAGCCTGCCAGCAGTTGATCTTCGACATGGTGTAATGCTGCAGTTCGGGCAGCTCCCAGATGCCGCTGTCGGGTTGGCGCCAGACATCGGCACATTCGTCCGCCAGATGGGACAAGGTCTCGGCACTGCCGGAATCTATGATGTTGCCGCGCGCGATGAAGGCGGCGACTGTTTCGAAGATGTCGCCATAGGTGCTGTGCTGGCGCTGCTCGGCCGCGATGTTGCCAAGGACCACGGGTTTGCTGTGGCGATAGCCGGGTAGGGGAAATTCTTCGATCTTGTCGTATATGCCGCCACTTAGGCTGAAGCAGACGCGGGCACCGTGCGAGTTCAGCTGGCTGAGCAGCCAGGTCAGCGCGGCCTTCGCCTCTGCTTCCGCACCAAGGTCCAGGAACGATATGATCGTCTGTCCTGCATCGCGCACCCAGGCATAGCGGTAGTCGTAATTCTTCTCTCCGCCGATCCGCTCTGGCAAGGACGTGGTCGCAGCTGCCGCAATGGCCCCGCTGGGTGAATAAAGAAGCAGCTTCAGCGCCAGTGCTTGCCGCAGCATGTAATCGGTAAGATCCTGCCCGTCGTCGAAGATATGGCTCCAGTCCCGCCATTCCTTGTCGGATGTGTCGATGCGCTTGTCGATGGCGGCAAGCTTCGGCACGACAAGCGGTTCCGCTTCGCCCGCGACGATGCCGATGGTCTGGCGCTGGCCTTCCGTCAGATCGAACTTGCCCCACATCCGCCCGTCATCGGCATGCAACGTAAAGGCATTCGTGTCGTGGATCAGCAGGCCCAGCACGTCGCCCACATGAAACAGCTGGTGATCGCCGCGCCGGGACATGTACGGACTGCGGCGTCCGGCGCGGTATCCAAGCCGCAGGTCGACCTGAAAGCTCATGCGTCCCCGAACACATTCGACGCGGCGGGCCAGTTCGCTCCACGGCAGGCGTCCGGCGGAGCCGCTATTCAGCGATTCCGTCAACAGGGCCTCTCCCTCCGTTGTCACGAAACGCGTCTCCAGGACATTGCTGTGCCTCAGGTAACGCCGGGTGCTCTCGAAGGGACCATCTGGCCTGATGGAGAAATATCCCGATCCGCTTCCATCCGGAAGGTTATCCACACCAATCAGCAGGCGGTCGAACAGCGGCGGGCTGTCCATGTTCGGAACGCACCACCAGTCAATGGATCCGTCTTCAGCCGAAAGGGCGATCGAACGTCCTTCCCCAATGGCCGCATAGGCCTCCAGCGGGACGAATCCATCAGCGTCTCGGCGTACCGTCACAGGGTCACGCATAGGGTAATATTGCCCTGATGTCGCACGCGTGCATCAGGAAAAGGACCTGCGAGGTCGTCGAGAAAACTGATCATGCCGTAATCTTTCGTTGGGCGATCATGAACGGACGGCTCCGCACCCAGGTTCCCGACAACGGCCCCCCGCATTGATCGCAAGACGGGGATCGCGTCTGCGACTGCCAGTCTGCTGTGCAATTGACTTGTCAATTCTTTCCGGACCTGATGGAAAGATCTGCGATGGGTCGGAGTGTGCGATGTTCACGAAAATCAGCAGATCACGGGGCGACGGCTCTGCCGAGGTTGTGGGCTTCCACGATCCGGAAACAGGGTCTTGCCAGTATCTCGTCATCGATCCCGCAACCAAGGCTGCCGCGCTGATCGACATCGTGCTGGATTTTGATCCGGTTTCCTGTCGAACGACCACCGCATCGGCGGAATGGGCACTGAAGATGGTTGCGGAACGGGGGGCCGATCTCCGGCTTATCCTCGATACGCATCCACATGCCGATCACCTGTCCGCAGGCGACTGGTTGCGTCAGCGAACGGGACGACCCTTGTGGTCGGGGGCAGGCGTGCGCCAGATCTGCAAGCTGTGGGAAGGGTTCTACAACGCCCCCGGCATGTTCGATCCCGACGCCGATTTCGACCGCCTGCTGGAGGAAGGAGAGACCTTTCCCTTAGGTGATCTGGAGGTGCGGGTCATGTTCTCTCCCGGGCATACGCTGGGATCGATCAGCTTCGTCGTCGGGGATGCGGCATTCGTGCACGACACATTCATGCAGCCCGACGCGGGGACGTCCCGGACGGATTTTCCGGGCGGATCCTCTGACGCGCTTTACGATAGCCTGACGGCCATCCTGGCGCTTCCGGATGATACGCGCCTGTTCATAGGGCACGATTACGGCACGAAGAACCGTCCCACGCCCGAATGGGAAAGCACCGTCGCCCGGCAGCGGGCGGCCAACACCCATGTCGGAGGCGGCGTGGAGCGTGAGGCCTTCATGGCGACGCGGGACGCCCGCGATGCCACGCTGAGGCTGCCCCTGCGGATGCTGCACGCATTGCAGGTGAATCTGCGTGGCGGCAAGCTGCCCGCACCGGAAGGGGACGGACGCAGTTATTTCAAACTGCCGGCCAATCTGTTCTGATGGTCGTGCTGGACCGGATCGACGCGCGCATCATGATGGAGCTGCAGCGCGATGCCAGCCAGACGCAGCGCGATCTGGCGGACAGGATCGGACTGTCCCAGAACGCCTGTTGGCGACGCATCCGTAATCTGGAGGAACGGGGCCTGATCCTTGGCCAGACCGTGCGCATCAACCGCGAGGCGCTTGGCCAAGGGCTTGTGGTTTTCGCCATGATCCGCACCCGCAGCCATTCAGCGGACTGGCTTAAGCACTTCCGCACCCATGTCCTGTCCATTCCGGATATCATTGAATTCCACCGCATCGGCGGCGATTACGACTACATGCTGAAGATCGTGACGCAGGATATGAAAAGCTACGACCAAGTCTATCAGCGACTGATCGAGAAGCTGGAGCTTGATGCCGTGACCTCCTACTTCTCGATGGAAGCGATCGCAGAGAACCGTCCCATCGAAGTGTAGCTGATAGCAAAAATTACCATATCTTCGATCAGATACTATGCCAGAATGGCAACAGCCTTTCAGAACGAGATAAAATCCCACCCCCTTCAGGTTAACTTGATCCGAATGCAGGGGGACGCAACATGACCGCACTTTCCGATTTCCGGGCCAGCCTTCAACGCGACGACATCCTTGACCACCTTCGCGGCGGGTTGATCGGAGAGGGTGTGAAGTTCGGGACTCCTTTTGGAAGACAAACCCTGCTTTATGCCGATTACGTAGCGTCCGGCAGGGCCTTGCGGCAGGTGGAGGCTTTCGTGGCCGATCAGGTCCTGCCCTATTACGCCAACAGCCACACCGAAGCCTCCTTCTGCGGCATGACCATGACCCGCATGCGGGAAGAAGCACGGGCATCCATCGCCCGCCTTGTCGGCGCAGGTCCAGGCTGCCACGTCGTCTTCACAGGTGCGGGCGCGACAAGCGGCATAAACCGCATCGTGAATCTTCTTTGCCTGCAAGACCGGGTGCGCCAAGGGCAGCGGATCGTGGTGATCTGCGGCCCTTATGAACACCATTCCAACATCCTGCCGTGGAGGGAGACGGGTGCCGAGATTGTCGAGGTGGCCGAGGCCCCTCACGGTGGCGTGGATATGGATCACCTTGCCGCGTCGCTGGATATGGCTAGAGGCGCGGACCTGATCGTGGGGACGTTTTCTGCCGCATCGAACGTCACGGGGATCCTGACCGATACTGGCGCCGTTACTGCTGCGCTCAAGACGGCGGGGGCGCTGGCGATCTGGGATTATGCCGCAGGTGCCCCTTACTTGCCGATGACGATGGAGGGCAAGGACGCCATCGTGTTTTCCGCCCACAAGTTTCCCGGCGGTCCTGGGGCGTCAGGGGTGCTCGTGTTGCGCGATACCGTCGTGCAGCGCCTGACGCCAACCCAACCGGGCGGAGGTTCGGTGTCGTTCGTGTCACCCCGCAATCATGCCTACAGCCCCCGCGTCACGGCGCGGGAGGAGGCGGGCACGCCGAATGTGGTGGGCGACATCCGGGCCGCGCTGGTCATGCTGGTAAAGGATGCCGTCGGAGTTCCCGCGATCCTGCACCGCGAGGACGTTCTTCGCGAACGCGCCCTGACCGCGTGGCGGGACGTGCCGGAGCTGCAGCTGATGGGGCGGCTCGAGGCGGCGGCTCTGCCTATCTTTTCGTTTCGCATCCGAATGGAGGGAGGCGGCTTCGTTCACCATCAGTTGTTCACGCGCATGCTCAGCGACATGTCGGGGATACAGGCGCGAGGCGGATGTGCCTGCGCAGGTCCTTATGCGCACCGGCTGATGGGAATCGACGACACCGCGTCCGAAGCCCTGTTCGTCCGTCTGTCCGCCGGTGAGGAACTGGCAAAGCCCGGCTGGGTACGCCTGAACCTGTCATATCTGCATAGCGACGCACAGGTCGTGCGGATCATCGACACCGTAGCCGATCTTGCCCGCCGCGCCCCTGATCTGGCCAGCTTGTACGAGGGGGATGCAGCCACCGCCCGATTCCATGCGACCGGCATTGCAGCGGAATAGAAGGGGTATGCGCTCCTGGTCCGAAGGACAGTAGCGGTTCCCAGGCGTTTTATCTTGGCGACCGGGCCGGAACCCACGCCGGGCCTGCCGAACCCTTGTCATTTGCAATTTGGGCGTCGCATGCCCGGTGTGGCTCAGGTATCTGAAACGGATTCCCCAACCGGAGGTGTCCGTGACTTCGCTGCTCAACACTTATCTCGTTCTTGGCGCAGCCATCATCTGCGAGGTCGTCGGATCGGCATTCTTGCAAAAATCCGAACAGTTCACGAGAGTTGTGCCCACGATGATGATGGCAGGTTTCTACATCCTGTCATTCTATCTGTTGTCCTTTGTGATCCGCACTATGCCCCTTGGCTTTGCCTATGCAATCTGGAGCGGACTTGGCATGGTGCTGACGGCTGCGGTCAGCGTCTTTGTATTCCGGCAGACGCTCGATGCGATGGCCCTTCTTGGAATCGGCCTCATCATCGCAGGGGTGGTGGTGATGAACGTGTTTTCCAAGGCAGGCCATTAAAGCGAAAAGGGCAGATATTTTTGCGGGATTGCGCGATGGGTCCGATCGTCGGTAGGGGTGGGGAGTGCCGGGAAACGGTGCTATGGAGAGCCTGGAGTCCATTATATAGCCGTCCACGTCTTCCAACTATCCAGCACCCCACGGGAATAGCTGCAAATAGCCCTCAAAGCAGCCAGCGTATGGGCAGAAGGTTTGCCAAGCGAAGGGCGCAGGCCGATGCCTTTCCCAAACCCGGTTCAGTCTTGTGCACAACTCGGGGGGAGCCTTCTTCCACCCATTCGATCCGGTCATCCCTCAAACATAGCTCGTAAGCTCGCAGGGGAATATCGTTATTGAACGCCGTTGCGACTTCACGGGCGAGGGCAGGGCTCTCTATCACGAAACCCATTTCTGTGTTCAGCTGCCATGAGCGCGGATCGAAGTTGAAAGATCCAACGAACAGACGCCTGTCGTCCACCGTGAATGTTTTGGCGTGCAGCGTCGTCGCTCCAGATCGCAACGCGGCGGTCGATCCTGTGCCGGAGCCGCGAAGTCGGCTTCCCACGCCGCGCCGGACACCTTTTCGAACGTCGGGATGCGCCGCTTCCCCGGAGCGTATTTCGAACAGGCGGACGCCTGCTTTCAACAGCGGCTTGCGCGCGGGAGCGTAGCCTGCATGGACCATCTTGACGTCGCTCGCCTCGAACGCGTTGGTAAGGACGGAAATGTCGACACCATCCCGCGCCATGTCCGACAGGACACGGACGCCTTCCGGTCCCGGCACGAAATATCCGGCAATGATGCCCAGCTTATGCTTTGGGCGCCCCACAGCCCTTTTCAGATGACCGGCAAGCAGACCATCCGGAGTGGCCTCGCCAAGACCCTTTGCTGGATCGTCGCTCAGCAGTTGTACCCGCGCCCATTCCAGCGGCAACGATCCATCCAGCAGTTGCCGTACCAAGGGCAGGCTCCGCATCCTATGCAAGAATTCAGCTGCATCCGGATCACGCTGCAGCCGCGAAGATGCCCGTGACAGCTTGCGCAGGCCGCGCCTGCCTGCAGGCGAAATAATCTGGCTTGCGGGATAGGAGGAACCCGACCACCAGTAGAGATCGAAATCCCCTGTCACGTCGTCGACGATCGGACCGATCGCCAACACGTCGAGATCGGCAAACAGTCCACCTTCACCGGATCCGAAGTATTCGTCCCCGATATTCCGCCCACCGACGATGGTGACGGCTCCATCTGCAGTCAGGCTCTTGTTGTGCATCCGGCGGTTCAGGCGCTTGAAGTCAAAGACAAAGCCAACGGACTTGGGAAAGCGTATAGCGAACGGGTTAAAGATACGCACCTCTATCATCGGGTGTTGATCCAAGGCCGACAGCACCTTATCCAGCCCTGCGATTCCGTTGTCATCCAGCAGAAGGCGTATGCGCACGCCCCGATCGGCCGCCGCACGGACTGCTTCGAGAAGCAGTGTCCCGCTCCGGTCACCGTGCCAGATGTAATATTGCAGATCGAGCGTCTGACGCGCTTCACGCACCAAAAGCATACGGGCAGCGAAAGCGTCGTGGGCATCCGCCAGCAAATGGACGCCGGAAAGGTCCGGATGCGACAGCGCAGCAAGGCCGGCGGCATCAGCCAGCGGACTGGCAGTGCCCCGTTTCCTGCATGGGTGATTGGTGGCCGGTATAGGCGGCGGTAGCGTGGAGGCCTTCTTCAGCACGACCGCAGCCAAGCCCAGCAGCACGGCTGTCGTCGCCAGATACCTGTGCCTCACACGATGGTCCCCCTTGATGAACGGGTGCCAACGTCGCCACGGAATGCCGGTTCCGCGCAAGACAGACAGAACATGCCTCGCGTATAGCCATGATTGCAAACGTTACCTGCTACGAAACGTGCAGGGTTTGAAATCTGTCAATGTTCGGCTCAGCCATGCTCAGAAACCCTACCCGATCTGGAATGATGAGCGTCGGTGTGCCCGCACCTGAATCCGAGGCAGGGGGTCAGGCGGCCGATCATACGGTCTTCCAGAAACAGTAGCGTAGATGTCTTTGCCCCCGCCGGTCGGCTCCTTGGATGGAAGCCCTTGCATCTGCGCCAATCCGCAGTCATCCAGTTGCCATGACAGATCCTACCGATCCAGGCCTTGCGCCACTTGCAACACTTGGCTGGTCCGAGTTCTTTGCCGAACAGATCGAACCGGAGGAGGGCGGTCTGACGCAGGTGCGCGTCGCCACCGTCCACCGCTCTCGCCTGACGGGCATCTCTCCCTCAGGGCCTATGCGGCTTGAACTGCCGGGAAACATGCGCACGACCGATTTTGCGGTGGGCGACTGGGTGCTGGCGGAACCTGACAGTGGAACGGTAGGTCGGCGCCTGGAACGGAAATCGCTGCTGCGACGCCGCACGGAGGGTTCGCGGACACCGCAATTGATTTCGGCCAACGTCGACACGCTTTTCATCGTCACCTCGTGCAACGACGACTTCAATCCTGCGCGGCTGGAACGCTATCTCGCCTTGGCGAACGAGGCTGGCACCCGTCCCCTGATCGTCTTGACGAAAGCCGATCAGACCAATGATGCAGAGCGTTTTCGTGCGGAAGCGTCAACGCTGCAGCGCGACCTTGCTGTCGTGACCTTGGACGCGACCACACCGGAGGCCGCGCTGGTGCTTGCTCCTTGGTGCGGGGAAGGCCAGACCGTGGCATTGGTAGGTTCCTCCGGCGTGGGAAAATCGACCTTGCTCAACACCCTCGCTGCCAAGCTGGGTGAGGACCGCCAACTTACCGCAGGTATTCGTGAGGATGATGCCAAGGGACGGCATACCACCACATCCCGTTCCCTTCATTCCATCGCGGGTGGGGGTTGGGTCATCGATACGCCGGGCATGCGCACGCTTCACATCAGCGACGCCGCCTCAGGCCTCGAGACGTTGTTCGCGGAAATTACGGAACTGGCACCGCAGTGCAGGTTCGGGAACTGCACTCACACGCATGAGCCGGGCTGCGCGGTTCTTGCAGCCGTCGCCGCAGGCACGCTTGATATCGCCCGACTTGAACGTTGGCGCAAGCTACATGCTGAGAACATTGTCAACACGCCGGTACTTACTGGGCCGCGGGGGAACAAATCAATGCCCAAGCGTCCGAAGAACCGCTGAGACACAGTCTCGGACGCTTGAGTTGCGGTTTGGAGTCAGGCTTGTGCTAAAGGATAGTAGGACTCGTCGCAACCAAGCTTGATATAATCATACATCACATAATGCTGGTTCATAAATGTAGTGCAACTATCTGGGTAGATTCAAGTTTGAACTGCGACTTTGGTGTAAGATCAGCATCTTGCATCAAGGAGGAGTTCTCCTGCCCACCCCTTGTCTGCATCTTGGTCTCGAAGATCGTCGCAAGATCGCGCGCTGGCGTGGCGCGCCAATGCCCGCGACGGAAATCGCGCTTAGGCTCGATCGCCACTGCTCGACGATCTTTCGTGAGTTGAGTCGCAATCTTTCGTCGACGCAGAGCATCAGCATCTGTCTAGGTATTACCGCTGAACGACCAGACTGTCGCGACCGATCAGCGGGCGAACTTGCGTAAAATGATGCGCCCCCCGTCGCTGCGCCCTGCCGTGATCGACAGGCTTCAGGCAGGTTGGACGCCGGAGCAGATCGCCGAACGCCTTCGGCTTGAACGCGCGCCGCAATGGGTCAGCCACGAGACGGTTTATCAATACACCTATTCCAAGGACGGCCATGCCATCGCGCTGTAGCGGCGTTTGCCCGATCGCCGCCGAAAGCGTCTTGGCCGTGGCAGGCGTTGCGCGCGACTGCGCAGATTTGCTGACGAAATATCCATACGGCATCGCCCGCAGGAAACCGCCGAGCGCAGGACCTTCGGGGCTTGGGAATGCGATCTGATTCAATTCCGCAAGGAGTTCGGCGGCACAAACCTGACCTCTCTGGTCGAACGCGTCAGCCGGTTCACCGTGCTTATGAAGAACGCCGACCGTCGCTCGCGTCCGGTGATGGACGGGCTGATCGTCAGCCAGTCGCCGCTAGCCCATGCCCGCAGCTCGATCACCTTTGACCGAGGCCTGGAGTTTCTGGCCTGGCCTTATCTGCAGGCTGGGCTCGGCATCGCCACCGGGTTTTGCGACCCGCAGGCGCCTTGGCAAAAAGGCACGGTTGAAAACACCAACGGCCGGGTGCGGCGCTGGCTCCCACGGAGGTCGATCCCAAAAGCCTCACCACACGTCAGATCAACGACATCTGGCACCAGCTCAACAGCACGCCCCGCAAATGCCTCGGCTATCGAACGCCAGTCGAAGTCTTAAGCGAAAACCTTGTGAAAGGCGATGCCACCCTGCTCAACAATGCCAAAGTCGCCCTTCAGCCTGAAATCAAATGTCGAGGATAGGATGGGTAATCCCCGCTGCAAGGAGGGGCAGAAATTCTGATGCCATCGATTATGATGACACCCACCATCATCTCGTGAACTCGACATGAACCGACCCTAGACTTGGCACGGATGTCCTGATTTCCCACGCATCCCCTATAGGAGATGGCCCGATGCGCGCACCCGTGATGACGGTATCGCCCTTGCGCAGGCCGCGTCCTCTGGCATGCGCATGATCGGCCAGCCAATTCAATGCCACCAAGGTCTCGGCCATGCCCGTATGTTTTTGCGGCAGCTCCTGAACAATCCCGTCCATGGAAAGGGTGACGGCCAGGTCGCCAATCTCCACCTCTCGCCAATCGGTGATCTCCGGACCGAGGATCACGGCTGAGTTGCTTTGTAAATCAGCCAGGTTGGCATACATCGACACGCCTTTCCGATTCCGGAAACGTGAGGCAACCAATTCGAACGCCAATCTCACGGAACCTATCGCGTCCTCGACCCTCATGCCGGGGACTACGTTCTGCGCGAAGGTGAACGCAGTTTCGACTTCCACGTCGTAGCCCACTGCCGGCACCTTGAGGATTGCGCCCGATGTGTAGAAGACACTGGCCGGAAGTGGGGCGCAACGGGGTTCGCCTGTGGGAGTCGGCCCGACCTTCCAGCCGCCGCTTTTCCCGATAAGGTGAAGAGTTTCCTCCTGAATGGCATAGGCTTCGTCCAGATTGACAGGCTCTAATTCCGCCGAAAGCTCTATCAACGGATTATCGTCGCGGCGCGACTGAAAAAGCACTTCCGCCGTTCGGGATGCTTTGGCAAATGTCATGGGGCCTCTCCTGTCTGGCTCTACACTGTCGTTCTTTCTGAAGAACATGAGGCGAGCAGTTTCTGATCATAAGGGTCTCGGTCGTTCGAAGACTTCTGCGGTATGGCCTATGCACATCATCCGGCCACCTTGCATCATGGGACGACCCCCGCAAAGACCCGAATGACCGCAAGATCATGAACCGTGAGCCTATGAAACAACCCGTGGCCGTTCTGCAGCCGTTCAAATGCTACATTTTTGTGCCTGAACCGATACAGCAGCACACTCTCCCTTTAAGTGAATGTCTTCGATTGCCAGCAATCATTCCAGAGCGACGCGGGCGAAACCGAAACCCTGTGGTATCACTGCCTGCCCGAAACCGTTCTTGCCGATTGGACGCATGTCGGCCAATAACGTCTCGTGATGAACCACCGGCAACGTGTTCCGCTGATCGGCAGAAGTCTTGCTTTCTCGACCCTTCGAATGACTCGAGTATCAGAAATAATGGCTAAAGTTCCAACCTCCCGCGTCGACAGGCTCCTGTCTTCCATGGGTTACGGCTCTCGCACGGAAATGGCACGGATGGCCAAGGCCGGGGGCATCACGCTGGACGGTGCCGACCTTTCGGACGTCACCAAGCGTATTCCTGTCACGCCCGACTTGCCGACCCGCATGGAAATCGACGGCGAGGCGCTCGATCCCGTCGAGGGTCTGGTCATCCTGTTGAACAAGCCTTTGGGCATGACCTGTTCACATAAGGAAGATGGCCCACTGGTGTATGACATCCTGCCCGGACGTTGGAAACGGCGGGATCCAGCGATTTCGACCATCGGCCGTCTGGACAAGCAGACATCCGGCCTTCTGCTGATGACCGACGACGGGGATCTGCTTCACCGCGTCATCAGCCCCAGGCGTCACGTCAGAAAGACCTATCGTGCCAAGCTGGCCCGCCCGCTCACCGGCACCGAAGGCGATCTTTTTGCCTCGGGCCATCTGATGCTGGAAGGCGATGACAAGCCCCTAGCCCCTGCGGATCTGGAAGTGATCTCCATAACCGAAGCCCTGCTGAGCGTGACCGAAGGTCGGTATCATCAGGTCCGCCGCATGTTTGCCGCTGTCGGCAATCACGTCGAGGAGCTCCATCGCGAACGTCTGGGCGGTCTGTCATTGCCTGAGGGCATGGCCCCCGGTCAATGGAAGTTGCTGGATAAGGAAGATATCGCCTCGATCTTCCAATAAGCTGCGGCGGGATGCTCCAGGACGGGTGGCAGTCGTGGCTGCCGCCGCCAGGTAATGCGATGCCGCGAAAGCTCGTCATGTGCCAGAAAGCCCTTGGCTGACATAGACGCCTAGACATATCCACACTCGGCTTATTTCAAATCAACCCGATCAATGCTCGAACGACATAGGCAATCTTCGTCTTGATAGCGCGTCTGTTGGTCTCAGCGGCGGCATCATCTGGCTCTGCTGATTTCAGCTTGCCCATATTCCGACCATCAGTGCCGCATCTGGGGCAAACAATCCCGCGGAAAATTCTTCCAATAACATGTCATAATACGGAATTGACATGTTGAGACGAAAGCGTAGCGTGGTCACATGTTTGATACGAACTCTCCCTTCATCTATCCCCAGCCCAAATCCGAAAGCCTTGCGGATTTGGGCTGTCGGCTGATCGCGGCCTCGATCGTGGAAGGGGATCCTTCCCCCGGCACCATCTTGTCGGAGGCCGAGATCAGTGCTCGTTTCGGAACGGGAATGGCCGCGACAAGGACCGCCCTCGCAAGATTGTCCGCGATAGGCTGGGTGGAGGCAAAGGACAGGCGTGGCTGGATGATCCAGCCCGTCTCGCCTGCTCATCTTGCCGATCTTCAGTCCGCACGGGATTGCCTGGAGCCTGTCCTGCCGGGGTTGCCCTGCACAGGTCCGCTATCCGACGCGCTTTGTCGCCAAGCCGATATTCACGAAGGTTCTGCCCACGCCTCTTCACCCCGGGTGCTGCTGCATCTGGAACGTCAGTTGCTAACCCTGATCGCCCAGGTCGTCGCAGCGCCTCGTTTGCGCGGATGGCTGACGGATACCTGGGATCTCAGCTTGCGCGCTGATTACCATTTTGCCTGCAGCATGGGGATCGTCCGCGCACCTCTGCCCCTGCCCGCCCTTGCCCGCGCGACGGCCTGCGCCGATGCGAATGGCACGGCTCGGATCACGGATACCATGCGGTTCGAATTTGCCGCCCGCGTCGCTCATGCCCTCAGCAGAAGCGACGGTCCGATCAAGAACACCCCTGCCCCCGTCAAGGCGCAGAGAACCGGCGGCATCAAGAATGCCACCTCATCTCGGCCCAACCACAGTCCAACAAAAGGTGACCGTGAATGAAAACGTTTCCTCGTCTGTTTGTTGCGGTCGCTCTGGCTGCCACGACCGCACTGTCCTCGCCTTCCATGTCGTTTGCGGGCGCAGATCAGCTGGTGATCGATCTGGTGAACGAGCCTACGACGCTTGATCCCCATCTGCAGTGGAATCCCGACAGCTATTACGTCTATCGCAACATCTTCGACAACCTGTTGACCCGCGACGACGCGGGAGAGATCGTGCCGCAGATCGCAACGGAGTGGGAGCAGGTTTCCCCTACCGAGGTCGTCTTCGCGATCCGTGAAGGCGTGACATTCCACGATGGTACCCCCCTGACTGCCCAGGACGTGGTCTATTCCGTCAAGCGCATCACCGATCCCGCCTTCGGCTCCCCTCAGTTGTCGCAGTTCGAAAGCATCACGGGCGCGGTGGTGCAGGAGGACGGACGCGTCAAGCTGACGACGAAGACGCCCTATCCCGCCCTTCTGGCGCAGTTGGTGAAACTGTCCATCGTGCCCGAGGCGGTTGTGGAATCCATGGGGCGTGAGGCGTTCAACCTGGCACCAGTGGGCTCCGGCCCCTATAAGTTCGACGGTTGGTCGCGTGGGGTGGAAGTGCGGCTGACCCGCAATGACGAATATTGGGACACGGCTGCCAGCTTCCCCGCAGCGGTCTTCCGCGCAGTGCCGGACGCGTCCACCCGTGTGGCCAACCTGGTTTCCGGTGCATCGGACCTAGTCGTCAGCCTCGATCCCGACCTTGTCCTCCAACTGCAGGGCAATGACGCGGCAGGCGTCCGGTCCGCGTTGACCGAGCGGATCGCCTATCTCAGCGTCAACCGCAACAAGCCGGGGCTGGAAGATCCGCGTCTTCGTAAGGCCATCGCCCATGCCATCGACCGGGAGCTGATCGTGGAAGGCCTTCTGGGTGGCTACGACAAGGCCGTGCCAGAGATGCTGACACCTGCCCATGTCGGTTGGATCGAAGGGTTCGAGGGTGTTCCCTACGACCCTGACGCCGCCCGCGCCCTGATCGAGGAGATCGGCGAGCCCGCGAAGCGTCCCTTCGGCTTTGCAACCTCGCCCGTCTTCGATCAGCGCATCGTTCAGGCCTTGCAGCAGATGCTGACCGAAGTGGGTCTGAACGTCTCCATCGAGATGACGGATATGGCGACCTACCTCAAGAAGTCGCAAAGCCCGCCCGATCAGGCACCCGACCTTGGCTTCGGTCGCTGGTCCTGCGCCTGTCAGGATGCCGATGGCGTACTTTATCCGCTCCTGCATTCCAGTTCCAGCTGGTCGCGAGTAAAGGATCCGGCGCTCGACGAACTGCTGGAGGCGGCGCGTTCCGAACTCGACCCTGCCGCGCGTCTTGCCGACTACACCAAGGTGCATGAATGGATCGCCGAGGAAGTGCCGCAGGTTCCGCTCTATCAGGTGGCAGCCCTTTACGGCGCGAGCGCCAACCTGGAATGGACGCCAACCGCGAACGAGAGCATGTTCCTCAACCGCATGAGCTGGTCCGAATGACGCCACTCCGCGGGCCACACCGGCCCGCGTTCCCTTTACATGGCGGAGGCCCGGCATGAGCACCTTTCTTGCGAAACGGCTGATCCAGGCACTGATTTCCGTGCTGGGTGTCACGGCACTTATCTTCTTCCTGCAGCGGCTCAGCGGCGACCCCGTCCTGTTGTTGGTGTCCGAAGGGGCAAGTCAGTCCGCCATCGACGCGTTGCGCACGCAGCTTGGGTTCGACAAGCCGCTCCTGACGCAATTCGGCACCTACATGGCCGACCTGCTGCAGTTCGATTTCGGACAATCCATCGTGCAACAGGTGCCGGTGATCGACATCATCCTGTCGAGGCTGCCCTATACGATCTGGCTGGCGGCCGTCGCTCTGGTGCTCGCCCTCGGCATGGGCACGACGCTTGGCGTTTTCATGGCGATGCGCCGCGACCACATTCTTAGCCGCATTGCCATGAGCTTCGTGCTGGCTGGGCAAAGCCTTCCGACGTTCTGGAGCGGGATCCTCATGATCCTTGCCTTTTCCGTCACGCTGGGATGGCTGCCCGCATCGGGGGCGAGGGAGGCATCGAGCGTCCTGATGCCCGCCTTCTGCCTGTCCCTTCTCAGCATGGCGACATTCGCAAGGGTCGCCCGTACGGCGGTGCTGGATGAAATCTCAAAGCCCTATGTCCGCGCGGCGCGCGCCAAGGGTCTGTCGCTGGGTCAGGTCGTGCGGCGCCATGCGCTGCGCAACAGCGCCATCCCCGTCATTTCCATCGCCGCACTGGAAATTGCCAATCTGCTTTCCGGCGCCGTCATCGTGGAAACCGTCTTCGCATGGCCCGGTCTGGGTCAGCTGACAATACAATCCATCGCGGCGCGGGACTTTCCGATCGTTCAAGCCATCGTCCTGCTGGGAGCTTTCGTGTCGATCTTCCTCAACCTCGCGGCCGACATGCTCTACAGCGTCGTCGATCCGCGCATCCGGCTGGAGTCAGGAAAATGACCGTGGCCATGCGATCCTCGTCTCGTAATCGTCTGCGCCGGTGGCTGCCGCCGCGACTGTGGCCCTTCGTCGCCATCCTCGGCGTTCTTGTCCTTGCAGCAACTCTCGCGCCATTCATAGCGCCGGAAGACCCCAACGCACAGAATCTGCTTGGTCGTCTGAAGGCTCCGGGTACCGAGGTTCGGGGCATCACCTACCTCCTCGGCTCCGACGAACTGGGGCGGGACCTCCTGTCGCGACTCATTCACGGGGCGCAGGTGTCGCTTGTTGTGGCCGCCCTGTCGGTCGTCGTCAGTGGAACGGTTGGCACGCTGCTGGGCATGATCGCCGCGTGGTACGGCGGCATCGTCGGCACCATCATCATGCGGATCGTCGATATCGTGCTGTCGGTGCCCGCCATACTTCTGGCAATCATCACGGTTGCCGTCGTGGGACCGGGATTCTTCAACGTGATCGCGGTTCTCGCCTTCACCCGCTGGCCGCGCTATGCCCGGGTGGCCTATGGCCAGACGCTGGGCCTGCTTAATCTGCCCTATGTCCGGCTGTCGCATTTTATGGGGGCCTCCGCGACCCGAGTGCTGTGGCGTCACATTCTGCCCAACATCATCGGATCGATCATGGTTGTCGTCACGCTCGAATTCGGCCTGATGGTCATGTTCGAGGCGGGGCTATCCTTCCTCGGCATCGGTGTGCAACCTCCCACGCCCAGCTGGGGCGCGATCCTGTCGTCCGGTCGCAGCTATGTCACCACGGCGTGGTGGATCGCGGTATTCCCCGGTGCCTTCCTGTTTCTCCTGATCCTGTCGGTCAACGTGCTGGGCGATCACGTCCGCGACGTTGTCGAAGGCCGACGCTGACCAACCCCCGAAAGGACCCAAAGATGACCAAGACGCTTCCCCTTCCCGGTGCCGATTTCACAGGCAAGCGGGTTCTCGTCACCGGTGCCGCGGGTATCTTCGGGCGCTGGATCGCGGAAGCCTTCGATGTGGCAGGTGCGACGCTGTTGCTGTCGGATAGGGACGAGGGCGCATTGCAGGATTTTGCAGCCACCCTGGCACGCCCGGCGCTGATACATCGGACCGAACTGGCCGACAACGCATCGATCGAGGATCTGATCGCCATGGTCGGGCGTGAATGGGGGGCGGCGGACATTCTTGTGAACAATGCAGGCATCTATCCCAGCGGTTTCCTGCTGGACGTGGACGCCGACGAATGGGATCGTATTTTCGATATCAACCTCCGCGCCCCCTTTCTGCTGACACGAGGCATCGCCACGCAGATGGTCCGGCAGGAGGTGAAGGGCAACATCATCATGATCTCCTCCGGCGCAGCGCGGAAGATGCGAACGACGGCGGCCCCGTACTCCATCTCCAAGTCGGCGCTGGACAGGCTGACCAAGGGCTTCGCGGTCGAACTCGCCGAATACGGCATCCGTTGCAACGCGGTGGAGCCTGGTTTTGCTGCGGGCAGCAGCGCCAGCCCCCTGCCCGAGGCGCATGTGAAAGCCGTGACCGCCGGCATCCCGCTCGGTCGCGCCTCCAATCCCGAAGATGCGCCGGCGGCGGTCATGTTTCTCGCCTCCGATGCCGCGTCCTTTATCACGGGTGCCACGCTGTCTGTGGATGGGGGCGGTTCTGCAGGTACGATCCTTGTGCATCAGGACAAGAAGAAGGCGTTGTGATGGATCGCGCCTCCTACGTCTGGCCCGAAGGCAAGACATCCGCCCTTTGCTTCAGCGTCGATGTCGATGCCGAGGCACCCTATCTTTGGGCAAATCGCGACGGTCTGCCACCGATGCTGGGTCAACTCGAACAGCGTCGTTTCGGCCCGCGTGAAGGGATCTGGCGCATTCTCGACATGCTGGACCGTGTAGGGATCAAGGGCAGCTTCTTCGTGCCTTCCGTCGTGGTCGAAACACATCCGAACATCCTTCCCGCGCTGGTCGAACGCGGGCATGAGATAGGGCTGCACGGCCATTTGCACGAACTGGTGGCCGACTGTTCGGACGAGCGGTTCGAGGAGGCCCTGGACCGGTCGCTTGCGGTTTTCCATGCCCAGACCGGCATCCGCCCGAAAGGGTTCCGCTCCCCCGCGTGGGAGATGACTCCCGCGATGCTCGCAGCCCTGAAGCGGCGCGGAATTGGATACGACAGCTCCCTCATGGGATATGACCATCCGTACGAGATCGACGGCGTGACGGAGGTGCCGGTGCAATGGCAGATCGACGACGCGATTTTCTTCAAGTTCCAGGGTGGCGGCGGCGACAAGTGGCCCCCGCGCACTGCCGCCGAAGTGGGCGCGGGCTGGCGGGATGAATTCGACGCTGGCCGTGCCTTCGCGCAACTGCTGATGATCACTGTCCATCCCTGGATCTCCGGACGCGCGCAGCGTGTGGCAATGCTGGAACGCCTGCTGACGGATATCGTCGCCCATGACGACGTATGGGTCGCGACCGCCGGGCAAATCGCGGACTGGCATGACAGCAAAAACGCAGGGCGGTTCGTGGTCGAAAACGGTCTGGATGCGCTGGCTGCACGGCTGGGGGACGGAATATGACATCGACATGGACACCGGGCAAGGTGATGGTCAGCGGCAACGGCGGCATGGTCGCGGCCCAGCATCAAGTCGCAGCGCAGGCAGGGGCGGATATTCTGGCCCGTGGCGGAAACGCGGTCGATGCGGCCGTGACGACCGCCCTCGTGCTATCCGTGGTCGAGCCGTGGCTGAGCGGGATTGGCGGCGGTGGCTTCATGATCTGGCGCAACGGCCAGACAGGAGACGCGCGGTCGCTGGACTTCTCCATGATCTCCCCCGCAGGCGTGCGGGTGGAGGATTACCCCGTCAAGACCGGCAAGGATGACGACTGGTTCAACTGGCCCCAGGTCGAAGGCCAGCGCAACCTGATCGGGGTACACTCCATCTGCGTCCCGGGTGCCGTCGCCGGTCTGGCCGAGGCGCTGGCAACCCTTGGCACGATCACATGGGCCGACGCGCTGGCCCCCGCCATCGCCGAGGCCGAACGCGGTCTGGCCGTTGACTGGTTCACCACCCTGTGCCTGTCGATCGATGCTCCGAACCTGTTGACGGACGCAGCCTCCACCAGAATGTTCCTGCCCGACGGCCGCCCTCCCCGTCTGGGTGAAGGGAACGTGACGCAGCGTCTGCCGATGACCGCCAAGGCAGAAACGTTGAAACGCTTGGCAGGCAATGGTGCAGACGACTTTTACCGCGGCGAGATCGCAAGGGATCTGATCGCGGACATGACCGAGCTGGGCGGCAAGATGACGCTGGACGATCTGGCACGTTATCGCCCCCGCTGGGGAAAGCCGCTGAAGATGGACTGGGCGGGCAGCACAGTGCTTGCAATGCCGGGTCTGTCCGGTGGACCCGCACTTTTTCACGTGCTGACCCAACTGGAAGGCGCAGCCGATGCCGAGCCTACGGCCGAATTCTATGCCCGTGCCGCCGATGCCATCCGTAGCGCCTATGCACACCGCCTGACAACAATCGGTCATGCGAAGACCACCGGCATAGATCCTGGGTGCACCACCCATCTGAGCGTTATCGACGCGGATGGCAACGCGGTGTCCCTGACCAACACACTGCTGTCCCGCTTTGGATCCAAGGTCACATCGCGACGCACGGGGATGTTGCTGAACAACGGCATGATGTGGTTCGACCCACGGCCGGGAATGCCCAATTCCATAGCGCCCGATCGGCAGCCCTTGGCCAACATGTGCCCCGTTGTGGCGGAATTGCCAGATGGAGGCGTGCTTGCGGTCGGGGCTGCCGGGGGGCGGCAGATCATGCCTGCGATCGCTCAAATCCTCGCCTTCCGTCTGCGCCACGGACTGGATCTGGGGCAAACGTTGTCTCAGCCGCGCATCGACGCCTCCGGTCCGCAGATCCGTGTCGATCGTCGCGCACCGGACAGCACGGCGGGCCTGATTGCGCGCCATCATCCCGTTGATGTCGTGGATGATGTCCTCTACCCCGTGCAGTTCGCCATACCAAGCGCGGTTGAACGACGGGCCGATGGAACGGTTCATGGCATGGTTCATCCTAATCACCCGTGGTCGTCGGCCGTTGCTGCAGAACGGGGGGGATCATGACCTTCACCATCAATCCGGTCCTGTCCGTTTCGGGAATGAGGATCGAGATCGACGGCCTCCCTGTCGTCGACGGCGTGTCCCTGATCATCGGCAAGGGTGAGACACTGGCCCTTGTGGGGGAATCCGGATGCGGCAAAAGCATGACCTCGCTCGGGATCGTGCGGCTGTTGCCGGATGTGGCACGGCAGACTGCGGGCAGCGTCATGCTGGATGGCGGCCGGATCGACCAGCTGCCCGAACGGCGGATGAACGAGCTGCGTGGAAAACACCTGTCTATGATCTTTCAGGAACCCGTGGCCTCGCTCGATCCGTTGATGCCGGTTGGAAAGCAGATCGGGGAGGCGTTGCGGGGCGAGGGCCTCGACGCGACAGCCACACGGGCGCGCGTTTTGAACATGCTGGCCCGCGTCGGCATCGACAGGCCCGAAGTCCGCATCGATCAATACCCGTTCGAACTGTCGGGCGGCATGTGCCAGCGCATCATGATCGCCACCGCGATGATCCGCCAGCCGGGACTTCTGATTGCGGACGAACCCACGACCGCGCTTGACGTGACGATCCAGAAGCAGATCCTGGACCTGATGCAGGATCTGAGGCGCGAGACGGGGGCTGCCGTCCTGCTGATCACACATGACATGGGCGTCGTTTCCGAAAGTGCCGATCGGGTGGCCGTGATGTATGCGGGCCGGATCGTGGAAACGGGGCGTGTTTCCGATGTCTTCACCCGCCCTCGTCACCCCTATACCGCGCTTTTGCTGCGGACGATCCCCCGTTTGGATGGCCCGCGCAAACAGGCGTTGCCCGCCATCGCCGGTGCCGTGCCGGAAATCCGCGAATGGCCTGCGGGGTGCCGCTTCAACCCGCGCTGCCCGCTTGCCACCGACATCTGCCGGACATCCGTTCCTCCCCTTGCCCCGACGGATACCCCCACCCATGACAGCGCCTGCTGGCATCAGGACCGCATCGCGACGGAGCTTGCATGACATCCCCCATCGTTTCCGTCCGTGACCTGAAAGTGCATTTTCCCGTGCGCAAGGGCCTGTTGGGCAAAGCCGCGGACCATGTCCGCGCCGTGGACGGAGTGAGCTTCGATCTGTATCCCGGCCAGACGATCGCGATCGTGGGTGAATCCGGCAGCGGCAAATCCACTACGGGTTATGCCGTGATGGGTATGCAGGAACCGACCTCGGGGCAAATCTTTATCGAAGGGCAGGACCGCGCAGGTATGAGCACGGCCGAACGTCATGCGGCCAGCCGTCGTATGCAGATCGTCTTCCAGGACCCTGCCTCCGCGCTCAACCCCAGAATGCAGGTTGGCGACAGCATCGCGGAACCACTGGAAATTCACGGGATAGGCACCCGCAAGGACCGTGCGAAGCGTGTGGCGGAATTAATGGATCTCGTGGGCCTTCCGCAATCGGCCCGTGACAGACTTCCGCGCGAGTTTTCGGGCGGGCAGAAGCAACGTATCGTCATTGCACGCGCCCTCGCCCTCGACCCTGCCGTTGTGGTCTGCGACGAAGCCGTCTCCGCGCTTGACGTGTCCATTCAATCGCAAATCCTGAACCTGCTGATGGAGCTGCAGAAGCGGCTTGGCCTGGCGTACCTTTTCATCTCGCATGACCTTTCCGTCGTTCGGCATATTTCGGACGAGATCGTGGTCATGCAGCGCGGACAGGTGGTCGAAACTGGTCCGACCGACAGCATATTCACGAATCCGCAGCATATCTATACGCGGACTTTGCTGGCAGCCGTGCCAAAGCACAGCCTGCAGCCCGAAGCGCATGCCGTCCCGTAGGAGGGTACTGCGCCGACGCGCCATCAGACTTTGAACGGACGCGTCTTGCGTGGTCCAGTCTGCATACTGTTTCCATTCGATCCGCCACACCGAAAGTCCCGGATCGGCGTTCGGTCCGCCCAGACAGGCAAAGTGGCTGACGGTTACCAGCCTTGCGATAGGATCGGTCGGAAAATTGGCCGGAGGAGCGCCCCGCGAAGGACATGCGAGGCACCTCGCCCACCTTTTGCAAATCGGACTGGCTGGTGCAGCCCGATGAACATCATCCCGCAGGACGACTTCATAGTCTCATCGATCAATGCAAGTGATGTCTGCACTCTCGCGGTTTCAAGAGAACAGGGTGCCGCCGTTGACATCGATACAGGCCCCGGTCACGAATGATGCGCGGTCGGAGGCCAGATAGCTCACCAGATCTGCCACCTCGGCAGGAAGTCCCTCGCGTTTCAGGGGTGTGGCACCCGCGACGAACGTCCGCACCTCGGGCTTTGTGAAAAGGTTGTGGAAATCGGTATCGATCATGCCGGGGCAGACTGCATTTACGCGGATGCGCGGCGCGAATTCCTTGGCCATGCCGCGTGTCATGGTCAGCACGGCACCCTTGGCCGCCGCATAGGCCACTGCCCCGCCACCGCCGCCATCCCGTGCCGCCTGGCTTGCAAGCGTCACGATCGCACCACCCTCGCGTAGGTGGGGCAGTGCTGCGCGGATCAGCAGAAAGGCGGAAGTCGCGTTCAGGTCCATCACCTGCCGCCAATGGTCAGGCGTCATTTGTGCCACCTGCATCCGTGCGACAATTCCGCCCGTCACAGGCACCACGATGTCGAGACCGCCAAATTCCGCCACTGCACGGGCGACCAGCGCCTCCGCATCCGCGGGATCAGTCATGTCCCCCGCCATCGCGAAAGCCTGACCGCCTGCGGCCACGATCTCGGCCACCGCACTATCGGCCCCTGCGGCACTGCTGTGATAGTTGATGGCAACCGCAGCACCCTCGGCCGCCAGTCGCAGCGCCACCGCGCGCCCGATGTCACGCCCTCCGCCCGAGATTACGGCCACTTTTCCGGTCATCGTCATCGTCACGTCCTCGCAAGTTTCTGCACGACAAGTCGGAAGCTCCGCTCCTCGGCATCGGTGAAATAAACGTCGCAGTCGTATCCCTGATCGTCCACGAAGTGAAAAATCCGCCGCGGGTCATTTACGGGATAGGGCACCAGAAGCGTCACGATCCGGTGGCGCACGGCCGACGGATACCGCGCGGTCAGGCATGTGCTCTCATCCAGGCCCGCGTATTCTTCAGGTGGAACACCAGGGAATCCCGTTACCTGCGACAGCACCGGCGGACCGCTTTCCGACCACACCACCTGTCCATAAAATCCCGCCTTCACCCCCGAGGTGCGGAACGACGCTGCACCCAGGTCGAACGGCTGGTTCGCGTGCAACAGCCAGTCAACCGTCACGGGGCGGGCGGCATCCACGCTGTCCACGATGACGAGGTATTCGTCATGCACGACATGCACCTCGCGGATCGCGCCCTCCACGTCGGGCGACAGGGAGCGGTAGGCCTCCGTCGCGTCGCCTCGGATAAAGATATGGTCACCCCGATCCTCGACATGGGTCAGGCGACCCGCCGCCCGGATGGCCTGTGCCTTGTCCTTACCTGCATACTGGCCTTTTCCGTCTATCAGGATCGCGTTCTTCGACCGTGTCTGGCGCCGCCAGTCCTGATGCATCGCACTGTTGAACGCGACGTAATGGCCCGACTGGATCGCCAGATCCTCCCCGAAGGCCGACAGGCAAAACGCGTTCTGGTCGCCGTGGCTATGACTGACGGACCCGTAGGATGAAGATTTCATCACCAGATGCATGTGCTGCGACGGATCGTTCATCCGCAACTGTACCGCCGCCCACCCTATGCCACGGAACCATCGCAGCCTGTCGGAAAGATCGGGCGGCACGGCCGCAACGGGTGGAAAATCATGAGAAAGGCACAGGTCGTCGAATGCCAGATCCCACCAGCCGTAATTGTAGAACGCCCCGGCCGTGCCGGGATCGTTGGCCTTCAGAACCTCATGATACCACTGATAGGTGCCGTTGCCGGTGATCGCCGCATAGTGGCGCAGGTTGTGACCCAGTTTCAGACCCGGCAGATCGCCCATCGTGCTGTCATCGCCGAAGGTGGCGCGGCGGATGTCCGGCGGTTTGGTGAACAACGGGAAATCTGCCGTCCGGTGAAAAAAGGGCCGCGCGAAGAGGTCGATTCCCGCAAAGGACCGCAGCGCACTACCCGCCTCCAGCAGATAGGCCATGCCGGTCATCCAGTAATGCGGACCCTCTGCCCAGCCCCCTTCGGCATCGCCCCAAGGCGAATAGACCGTGAACAGGAATTCGGTCGCATAATCGAGCCAGCCTCGCGCCTCTGGAACCTCGTCCAGCAAGGCGATGGCAGCTGGCACGAGCACGGCGCTGACTGCGCGCACGGCATGGCTATCAAAGGGGAACAGGTGGATGCGGGCGTTCAGGATGATGTGGTCCGCGATCTCCTTCGTGCGGATTCGCAGCGCTTCGCGTACGGCCGCGCGCTCTTCCTCGGTCAATGCGTCGTGCAGCCAGTCATAGCCCCAGGCCAGTGCGACGGTGACACGGAATGCCCATTCGTCGGTATAAGCGCGTGATGTGATCCCCGTCGGGTCCCAGGCCGCTGCCGCCAGAAGCCAATCCTTCGCCCGTGCGGTCAGGACCGGATCGCCCGTCACCTGCCCACCAATTGCAAGGCCCCGGATGGCATAGATCAGTTCCTGGCATGCGATGTAGGTGGACCGCCAGATTGGCGCGGTGCGGGTATTGTCGGGGTAAGGGGCGGGCTCGGCCATCACGGGGCAGTCCATCCACGGCCGGACGGACGCCTCGAAGAACCTGTTCCATCCGCAATGTGCGGTATTCTCCGCCACCGCCGCGCGGAACACGGCCAGCGTGCCCGGTTGCAACCACAGGCGTGGATGGGCTGTGGCGGCATAGCGTGCATCCCGCGCCGGCAGCGGGGATAGGGGCAGGTCAGCTGCAACCTCCACCCGCCGCGCGACGCTCCATTCCGTCGCGGGACCATTGTTCCATACGGCATAGGACCAGTGCCACATTCCCGGTTCCAGCACCCGGTCCGGCGTGAGGAAATTGAGATCAAGGTCAGTGAACATCACCGTCTCTCCCTCCGGGAATTCGGGATTGCGGGACAGGCGAAGGGTATAGCGAGCTTCCTCCTCCACCACCGGCAGCCAAGTGAAACGGGGCGGGTTTTCCATGGCTGCCGCCCCGTCGGCGGGGGCGTAGCTGATGGTCAACCGCCCGGCTGCGGGCTGATCGAGATAGGCCCGCGGCTGCGGGGGGGGCGTCGGCATGATAAGATCCTGCTTCTTGGAAAACAGCCTGCCCTGGCGCGGGCAGGCCCGACGCTTATTCTGCGCCGTATTGCCGGACGTAGGCGGTGTTCATCACCTCCATCAGCTCCTTAAAGCCCATCCGGTCCAGTCGGGACTGGTAATCGGCCCAGTCCGCCTCGACGTCGCGACTTCCAAGGATCCACGCCTGCTGCATCTCGCGCATGTAGGTCAGGGTGGAGGGCCAGATGCGATCGTAGACCGCCTGCTCCTCCTCGGTCAGTGACACGCCGAGGAAGTCCGGCACAAGATAGTCGCCCGCTTCGTACAGCGCGATCCCATCCAGGGCCTTCTGGTTGGTCCACTGCGATTCATAACCGTAGTCCTGATGGAAACCCTTGGGCAGTTGTGCGCCGATGGCCCACATCTGCGCGTTGACCGGCGCAGTCGCCTCGAGGATCTCCGGCTTATAGGTCGGAACCCCGTCAACCATGTCGTAATGCACCCCCTCCACACCGAAGTTCGACAGACGGCGACCCAAGTCGGTGAACCAGAAGTCGAAATACTCCATCGTTTCTTCCGGATGCTCGTTGGACAGGCTGATGGCCCAACCGTCGGGTTTCACGGCGATGCGACGATGTTCCTCGATCCGTCGCCCGCTGGGCGATGCGGGCGGCAGGATCGCCGCGAAATCGAAGCCCGGCACCACATCCGCCAATGAATCATTGTAGGTGGCCGTGCTGGCGAACCAGTCATGCGTCATTCCACCGATGTTCTTGGACAACAGATCCTCGCGGGAGCGCGCGCCACGCGTGAAGATTTCAGGGTCGATCAGCCCCTCGCGATACCATTTGGCAAGATTGGCGATGGCGGTACGGTAGTTCTCGTCAGCATAGCCGTGACGCAATTCGCCGTCATCGACATAGAAATCGTGCGGCGTATCGGATCCGGACGACCGTGCATCCCAAAGTGTCACCAACCGTAACAGTTCGTCGCTTTCACGGGCAAAGAACGGGATCTCGTCCTTGACGCCGTTGCCGTTGGGGTCGTTGTTTCGGAAAGCGGTCAGGACGGCATGCAGTTCTTCCACCGTTTCCGGTTCCTGCAGACCCAAGGTGGCCAGCCAGTCCTTGCGCAGGAAATAGCCGCGTCCGAACACCCCGTCGGGGATGTAGGGAATGTAATACAGGTTCCCGTCCGCTGCGGTGATCGCCTGCAGCAGGCGTGGATTGTCGTCGAAGAACGCCTTTATGTTGGGGGCATGCTCCTCGATCAGGTCGTTCAAGGGCAGGAACGCGCCCTGCTGGCCATACAGGTTGAACTTGTCCTTCAAACGGTCGCCGCCCACGATATCGGGCAGATCGCCAGAGGCGATCATCAGGTTGAACGCGTCCTGACTGGACGTGGTGGCCAGGGATGCCACTCCATTCAGCGAAATGCCCGTCGCTTCGGCTGCGGCCTTTTCCACCGGCCAGTCATTGGAATAGACGTATTTGTCGCGAAAATGGAAATGGACATCCAGCGTGATCGGCTCCTCCACGATCCGGTAGCTGGTATCCTGTGCCATGGCCGGTGCCCCGAAAAGGGCCGTGGTCATCGCAAGAATGGTCAGTGATTTCATTGCCGCATCCTCCCTGATTGGCAATTATTCCTTCACCCCGCCCAGCATGATCCCCTTGTTGAAATACTTCTGCACGAAGGGATAGATCAGCAGGATCGGAATGATAGAGCAGACCATGATGGCCGCCCCAACCGTCTCGAACGAAAAGCGCGCGTTGATCAGCGAGGCGGCAAACTCATCGTTGGCCGACAACTCGATGATGGTCTGGCGCAGATAGACCTGAAGCGGGATCTTGTCCTCGGACCGCAGAAGGACCATCGCCCAGAAGAAGCCGTTCCAGCGCGACACCACGCAGAACAGCGTGATCGTCACGATGGCAGGCTTGGACAGCGGGATGAACACTTTCCACAGCACCTGAAAGTCGTTGGCACCGTCCATCCGCGCGGCCTCCTCGAACGAGCGTGGGATGCTTTCGAAGAAGTTGCGCAGCAGGATGATGTTGAAGGCGTTGACCGCAAAGCCGATGATGATCCCGAAATAACTGTCAAGCAGACCAAGATCGCGCACCGTCAGAAAGAACGGGATCATGCCTGCGTTGAACCACATGGTGAAGGCGATCATCAGGTTCCAGAACCGCCGTCCGGCCAGTTGCGGCCGCGACAGCGCATAGGCGCCGGGGATGATGATCACCAGGCTCATCAAGGTGCCGAACACCGTATAGATCAGCGTGTTGCGGTAGCTGATCCAGAACATCGGTTCGGACAGCACCTCGGCATAGGCGGCGAGCGTCATGTCCACCGGGGTCAGCCGCACGAGGCCCGAGGTGACGGCAGATCCCGAAGACAGGGATACCGCAAGAATGTAGATGAAGGGATAGGCCGTGGCGATCGCGAACATCCCCAGAAGGATCATGTTCACCCACAGGAAAGCCTTGTCCCCGCGCGAATAGAGGTCAAGTTTCTGCATGGCGTCCCCCTACCACAGCGACGTGCGCGTCAGGCGTCGCGCGATGGTGTTGGCCGTCATCACCAGCATGAAGGCGACAACCGCGTTGAACAGCCCGGCGGCGGCGGCCAGATCGTATTGCGCGCCCTGAAGCCCCTGGCGGTAGATGAAGGTGTTGATGACGTCAGCCGTTTGATAGGTACTGGGCTGATACAGCAGTACGACCAGTTCGAACCCCACCTCCATCAGGTTGCCGATGCGGATGATCAACATGATGACGATGGTCGGAAGGATGGATGGCAGCGTGATCTTCCAAATCATCTGCCAGCGGCTTGCCCCGTCCACCACCGCGCTTTCATATAGCGAGGGGGAGATGCCCGCGATCGCCGCCAGATAGACGATGGACTGGAAACCGGCCTCCTGCCAGATGCCCGCACCGACGAACAGCGGTCGGAACCATTCGGGCCGCGTCAGGAAGTATACGGGATCCATCCCGAAGGCCCGCATCATCCCGTTCACCACGCCCGTCGTCGGGGAAAACGCGCTGATGATGATCCCCGCGATGATTACCAGAGAGATGAAGTGAGGCAGGTAGACGATGGTCTGCACCGTCTTGCGATAGGTCTGATTCACCACCTCGTTGAACATCAGCGCAAGGATGATCGGCATCGGAAAGCCGAATGCCAGGCTCAACAGGCTGATGATGATCGTGTTGCGGATCGCGCGCAGGAACTGGTCGTTGGCAAACAGGTCGTAAAAATGGTCGAGACCGGTCCACGGGCTGGCCGCTATGCCGCGAAAGATGGAATAATCCTTGAACGCGATCTGTAGCCCGTACATCGGCACATAGGCGAAGATCAGGAACCAGATGATCGTGGGGGCCAGTAGCGCATAGATCTGCCAGTTCTGCCGCAGGTGCTGGGCAGCATCGGCGAACCGCGCGAACCGGGGAACGGCTTTTACCTGCGCAACCATCTGCTCGGTCGGCGGGAATGGGTTGGTGTGCTCCTCCATCTCAGGCCGCCGGTCGGGTGAGGGTGCGACCGGTTTCCGCGTCGAAGACGCGGATGTGGTCGCGCCGGACGTGGAACTGACGCACGCCCGACAGATGTGCAATATCGCCTGCCGTCTCGGCCCGCGCAACGAAGGGCACGTCGCCAACCCGCGCATGCAGCAACGCTTCCGACCCCAGCGGTTCCACCAGGTCGAGCGTCACCGGGAAGGGAGCGGAGGTGGCATCCGCCGCGACCGTCGCATGTTCCGGCCTCACACCCAGCACGACCGGACGCCCCGCTTCCATCCGGTAATCGGGCAGTGGCAGGCGTGCGCCATTCACCCGGGCGAAGGGGCCGTCAGCGTCGATTTCCACCACGCCGGCGAACTGGTTCATGGGGGGCGAACCCATGAACCCCGCAACGAACGTATTTACGGGATTGTTGAACAGCTCCATCGGGGTGCCCACCTGCTCGATCCGGCCAGCCTGCATCACGACAATGCGGTCGGCCAGCGTCATCGCCTCCACCTGATCGTGGGTGACATAGAGGCTGGTGACCCCAAGGCGGCGATGCAAGCGCTTGATTTCGGCCCGCATCTGCGTCCGCAGCTTGGCGTCAAGGTTCGACAGCGGCTCGTCGAACAGGAAGACGGAAGGCTGACGCACGATGGCACGCCCCATGGCGACCCGCTGTCGCTGGCCACCCGACAGGTCGGCTGGCTTGCGCTCCAGATATTCGGTCAGACCGAGGATCTGCGCGGCCTCGGCCACGGATCGGGCCACTTCGGCCTTGGCGGTGCGACGGATGCGCAGTCCGAAGGCGATGTTGTCAGCCACGTTGAGGTGCGGATAAAGTGCATAGTTCTGGAACACCATCGCCACGTCACGGTCCTTGGGTGCCACACGGTTCACAACGCGGCCCCCGATCGTCAGGGTGCCCCCGCTGATCTGTTCCAGCCCCGCGACCATGCGCAGCGTGGTGGACTTGCCGCAGCCCGATGGGCCGACCAGCACCACGAACTCGCCAGGGGTCACGTCCAGATCGATGCCGTGAACGACCTTCAGTGCCCCGTAACTCTTCTCGATACCCTCAAGTCTAACACCCGACATCTTCCCCTCCCCTGGTCGATGATGGTGGATCATTTCCTTGCAGAGCGCCCGGGCGCCGCAAGGTTGATCCGGTCTATGAAGTCCAGCAGCAGCGGATGGTCCGACAGGCTGGAAATTTCCCGGTCAAGCGATCGAAGATGCCCGACCATCGCCGCCTCCGCCGCGGACGGATCGCCGCTGCGGATCGCGTGAAGGATCGCCTCGTGTTCCGCCATCACACTTTCGGTGCGGCGGATCTGGTAGATGCGTTTCAGATGCCGGATGCGGTCCAGATCAGCCAGTGCACGCTTTACCGATCTCCACGCCCCAGCGATTCCCGCGGCGTGGAAGATCGACAGGTGGAACGCCTCGTCCGCGTCGAAGAATGCCACGAAATCCTCGGCCGCACCGGCGTCGCGCTGCCGTTGGATCACCACCTCGATCGCATCCAGCGCCTCGGGCGTAGCCCGTTCTGCGGCACGGCGCGCGGCCCCGATTTCAAGCTGCAGGCGCACGAAGCATGCATCGATATAGCGGTCGATCTGGATCGGCGTGACATAGGTGCCACTTTTCGGGATCACTTCGACCAGCCCGCCCTCCTCCAGCCGGATCAGCGCCTCGCGCACCGGCGTCTTGCTGGCGTTCAGCGCGTCCGACACCTCTTTTTCGGAAATGCGCTGCCGCGGCATCAGCTGCACCGATACGATCAGGGCGCGCAGGATATCATGCACCTGCGCCACCATCGGCGCACGCTCGTCCAACATCACGTCCTTCAACAACTCCGCAAGTGAGGCATCGGCACGGGGGCGTGAGGCTAACAGATGATCCACAAAAATATCCCAGTTTGCATAAACTAACATATCAGATTGAAGAATCTAATATGGTAATTTATGGATGTTGGCAACGCCCCGTTTTGCCATTCTGGCTTTTACTTTACCAACCCTATGAAAGGATTGAATTTCATGCGGATCACTTCGGTAAGACTGACCCCGGTTGCGGTTCCGGACGTGCCACTCCTCAACCTCAAAGGTGTGCATCAAGCCGTTTTTCTACGCACCATTATCGAGATCGAGACAGACGAAGGGCTTACCGGCCTTGGTGAAACCTACGGCGCGACCCGAACGCTGGAAGGATTGCGCAAGGTCGCGGACCGCCTTGTCGGGATGGATCCGTTCCACCTGAACGATCTGGCCGCACGGGTCGCCGCCGCCCTGCCCGGAACTGCCGGCATCAACGCCCCCACGGCCCTGACGGACCACCGTCTTGTCGATGTCGTCTTCTCCGCGTTCGAAGTCGCCTGCATGGATCTTCAGGGCAAGGCTCTCGGCCGTCCCGTCTGCGACCTTCTGGGTGGCGCGGTACGCGATAAGGTTCGGTTCGGCGGCTATCTTTTCTACAAGTTTGGAAAGCCCGCGGATCAGGTCGGCCAGGACATGTTCGGGGAAGTCCTGACCCCCGAAACTCTCGTCGCGCAAGCGCAGGCGATGCATGCCGATCACGGCTTTCAGTCGTTCAAGCTGAAAGGTGGCGTCCTTCCCCCCGAGGAGGAACTGGACACCCTGCGCCAGTTGCGCGTCGCATTTCCCGACGCCGCGCTCCGGATCGACCCGATGGGTGCGTGGACGGTACCTACCGCCCGTCGCATGGCGTACGAGATGCGCGACCTTCTGGAATATCTTGAGGACCCCGCCCCCGGCATGGGGGGCATGGCTGACCTCGCGCAGGATTGTCCCCTGCCGCTGGCCACGAACCTCGTCGTCGTGCAGACCGACCAGCTTCTGGAGGCGCATCGCCGTGGCGCGGTGCAGATCGTCTTGTCCGATCACCATTACTGGCGCGGCATGACCGGCGCGATGGAACTGGGCCGCCTTTGCGGCGCTGCGGGGATGGGGGTGTCGATGCACTCGAATTCGCATCTCGGGATCAGTCTGGCGGCGATGGTCCATGTCGCCGCAGCCACCCCTGCCCTGACCTATGACAGCGACACGCACTACAGCTGGACACGGGATGAGGTGGTAAAGGGCGGTAAGGTTGCCTTCACCGACGGCACGCTGCCCGTTCCCACCGCCCCCGGTCTTGGGGTGGAGCTGGATCACGACGCACTTGACCGTCTTCACGGTCTTTATCGCACCTCGCAGACAAAGGACCGCGACGACACCGCCGAAATCCGCAAATACCTCCCGGATTTCATTCGCACGGTGCCGAAATGGTAGAAGGGGCAAATTATAATGCGGTGCGGAGGAATTCAGAACCTTGCTGCTTTCGGTCGTCCCTCTGATAACCATCTCGGGCACGATGGCGCTATCGCCCTCATAATCCAAGTGCGGATGCCAAGCGAGCTTGGGGTGATCAATGTGCGTTTGACTTCCTGAGCCAGGAATTTGACGAGGTTCTACCGCCTCGTGTCTGCATGCCGATGGCGGATGCGCGGGCGTCGTTAGTTGTAGAATTCGACCTTTGCCATGCTCTACCCTTGCGCATCATGGTCATGGTCGGCCTTGAACGGTGCCATGGAAATTTTCACCGTCGTTTCGAACATGACCTGAGCATGGGCTGACGCTCCGCAACCATGTTCGCTTTCCTGCGACCATTGGCCGAGATGACGGCATTGGGGTGCAAGAACTTTCCATCACGTGAACACCAATTAATGGTCGTCGGCTCGCATGGCTCCGCTATTGCCAGGGTGGCCGTTATTTCCCTGACCGTTCCCGAATGCTAGACAATGGCCATCGCGTCCGGCAACAGCACGCTGCAAGTTTCAAGACATTGGACAAGAGTCATGGCATCCGACGACATACCGCTGGTCACGATCATCGCCACCGGCGGCACCATCGCCAGCCGCAAGGGTTCCGACGGCGCAAGCATCCCTGATCTGGAAGGACAGGCCCTGTTGGAGCGTCTGGACGGATTGCCCCCCGTTCGTCTGCACGTCGTCGACCTGTTTGCGCGGGACTCCTCAACTCTGGGATTGAGCGAGATGCAGGCCGTCAGCGATGCCGTAGGGGTCGAACTGGCCAATCCGGAAGTGGCTGGTGTCGTCGTGCTTCATGGTACCGACTCGATTGAGGAGACCTCTCTTCTTGTCGCGCTTCAACATGGCGGGGAACGGCCGATCATCTTCACCGGCGCGCAATACACCGACGACCATCCTGACGCTGACGGTCCGTCGAACCTCACATCCGCCATCCGGGAAGCCCTGTCCGGTGCAGGAACGAAGCTGGTCTTTGGCGGTCGGGTCATGCCAGTCTGGGGCATCTACAAACACGACACGCTTGGCCGTGATGCCTTTCGTCCCTGCACCGCGCGTTCAACCGATCCGACGGCATGGTCGCTTAAACCCGTTACGGGGCTTCGTGTTGATCTGGTTGCCATTCATCCCGGAGGGGACGGGACGCATGTCCGTGCAAGCCTTGCGGCAGGTGCGCGAGGGATCGTGCTGGCGGCGCTCGGTTCCGGGAATGCGACGGCGGATGTCGTGGCAGCGGTGAAGCAATGCACCAATGCAGGCGTTCCGGTTGTCGTTTCCAGCCGTGTGCCCACCGGCCGTCTTTCCGCCACCTATGGCGGTGGCGGCGGGGGCCATGATCTGCAAGCGGCGGGCGCTATATTCTCGGCGTTCCTGCGCCCCGGTCAGGCGAGGATTCTTCTGGCCGCCCTAATCGCGGATGGGCAGGTATCAACGCGGGCAAAGGATCTTTTTGCGACAGGCTAGAACTCAACCGCGTCCCTAAATTCTCCCTGTGCCTGCTGCAGATCCGTCCCTGTTCCGAAGCCCAACCCTACGCTGCTGGGACTGGGCTTCGGAACGCCCCGCGACGGATGTGACGGCGGACCTGCTGGATCGGCTGCGGCTCCGCCTTCGTGAACGTTTCGCGCATGAGTTCCTCAAACGACTTCACCGCGAAATCGGCACCCATATCCCGTGCTTCCTGCAGCTTTTCGTCGGAGATGGCAAAGGCGCCCCCGGTATGGACGGACCTGTTTTGTGTGTCGGCGGGCATTTCCCAGATTGCCACTCCCACCCGCAGGTGCGGCGCTGCCTGCTTGATCCTCCGGATATGCAGAAGCGAGGTCCGGCTGGGCGATGGATCCACAAAGCTGAGAATAACGCAGTCAAAATCCTTCGTCTCGATATCCTTGAAACGCGCCGGGGACAGGTCCGCATGGGGACGACGCTGGGCCTCGGCACCTTCGGCTTGCATCGTTTGCGACAGCATAAGGGCCGATACGTCGTCCAGCTCGGTTCGTCCGCCCAGGCAAAGGACAGAGAATCCTGCACCCGCCTTCACCTCTTCCTCCGACTCCGGCTCTGCATCGACGCCCGCGATTTCTGCCAGATCCTCGACCATGGCCTCGGCCACGAAGATCAATCTGTCCTGCTGTTCTGGCGTCAACACCCCGCGCCGCTTGTCATGCTGCGCGATGAGGAGGGCCGGTATGCCAATGTCGCGGTAATATTCTCCCAGGTACATCTCCTCCAGCGCCTCGTCGGCACGACTGCTGGCTTCCAGCACATCGCCTGCAAGAAGCCGCTGATACAGTCGGGCGTGAGGTGCAAGGACGGGTTCATCCCCGAACAGGATATCAAAAACCTCGAACTGTGGCAGATGCCGCCCCAGCACGACAAGGCAGACTGTCAGCGGTGTGGACAGGATCAGGCCGAGTGGTCCCCACAACCAGGTCCAGAAGATTGCGGAGACGATGATCGCAAGCGGGCTGACCCCTGTGCGGGAGCCATAGAGCCACGGCTCAATGACATTGCTGGTAATAAATTCGACGACCCCGAACAGGGCCACCGTCCATAGAAGCGCGCTCCAGTCCGGCGATACCGCGAACGAAAGGAACAGTGGAAAGGCTGCAGACAGAATCGACCCGATATAAGGCACGAACCGCAGCACAAGCGTCAGCAATCCCCACAAAAGGGCATTGGGCACCCCGATGAACCACAGTCCGACGCCGATCGGAATGGCGTAGATGATGTTGACCACCAGCTGGATCAACAGATACCGGCCGACACGGCGACCAGCTTCCTGCAGGACCTGCGTGGTGCGGTGCAGATCGTCGGAACCGACAAGCTTGATGAAACGGTCGCGAAGTTCGGATCTTTCCAGCAGCATGAAAACAACCACTACAACGACAAGACCTGTGGTCGCGATGGGGCTGACCAAAGGGATCACCAGACTTTGGAGCATGCCGAGGATTCCCTGACGCTCGATGATCTCCACGGGCATCGGGTCCGGTAGTGCAGGCGTGGCACCGGTATTTGCGACGTTTGCGCCCACTTCCGCGTTTATGGCGGCGATCAGGTTCGACACACGCCGCAAGATGCCCGTCTCGCTTCCGGCATCACGAAGAGTTTCCACTTTTGCAAGGATATTGGCCTGGAAGGTGGGCAGGTTCGCGGCAAGGTTAGTCAGCTGGGTGGCAACGATCAGGGCAAACAAGCACACGAAGGCTGCGGTTGCCATGACGACCAGCAGCACGGCTGGCAGGTTGGGCACGCCCAGCTTGCGCAACCAGGTCGCCAGCGGCGACAGCGCGAACGTCAAAAGCATCGCGATTGCCAACGGCAGGAACACGCTTTGCGCAAAATAGACGATGGCGATCACGCCGGCAATCGTCGCGAGAGTCGGGAGATTTATGCGCGGGGCTGCCGCTGCCGATCTGGTGCCGGCGGACACGTTCCTTGACGGGGTCCGTGCAACGTGCACCGTTCTGCTATTCTCGTTCATCTGCTGCCCCATGTTCATCGGCCATGCAACGCAGCGACACGATAAAAGTTACGGGGCAAACAACTTTATTTCAGTGATGCTCAAAAAAGGGCGTTGGAAACAGCCTCATCCTTTAACACGGATCATGCGTTCCGCCGGCATCATGGCCCTGTCCGGTTAGTATCCTGCTGCAGCATACTTGCGTAAGTCATGGATACAGATGCAAAAAAAACTCAAGCTATGCGATGTTAGAGGTTTAAGCTTGCTATGAATGTGCTGAGAATGACGTTCCTGCCACAAGTTGTCTGATTTAGACGAGGGGCTTGTCGGACTTCCTTGATGTTCTGCATCAATTTTCCATTCAGCTCCGACCCTCAACCGACAACGTTTTGTAGTTTTGCCGCATGCGGAGCGTTCCACATGCGGCAAGGTGGCGAGTGCCGAATAAAGTCCCCGAAAATACTGCGGGGACATTCCGGTCACATCGCCGGCATCACGGTGATGTCGGTCAGGTCGCCTTCGATCCCATCGACCGTGCCGACTTCCGTAGCCATCCCTGTTTCCAGATCGACGGTATGGATCTTGCCGGACGCGACCAGCCATGCGGTGTTCGTGCCGTCGTCTGTCGTCTGGATGTCGAAGGCGGGAGTCGTGTCGTCCAGCGTGACACCCAGTTTGCCAACGGCGGCAAGGGTGCCGTCATTCGGGGCTGTCTGCCGGATCAGGGCACCGATGGTGGTATCGATATCGTACATCGCCGTCGCTTCAGGCTTGCCGAAGGAATTGGTATAAGCGGCGGCCGCGATCATCGGTGCCTCACCGACATGCATGTCCTCGGCAACATAGGCGAGCGAGCCGTCCACTGTCACTTCGCCAGTATCGACGTTCACGCGGTGGTTGGTCGTCCCGGTCATCAGGCGCAGCCGATCGGCCATCGGGTTGAAGTCAACGATGACAGGCGTGTCCCCGGATGGCAGCGGAGTGTTCAGCGTCGACAGTTCCGTGGCCGCCCCTGAGGTGGGATCAATTGTCACGATCTTGCCATCTGCCGTCACGCCGACCAGCGTGTTGTTCGACGGGCGCAGGTCGATGCCTACCAGCGGTCCGGCACCCGTGATTTCCATCATGGACACGTCGGACGGCGCATTGGTGTCGAACATTACAAGGGTGCTTCCGCCCACAAGGCCCGCAATGGGGGCAGCAATCGCCGGGGTGGTCAAAGCCAGGGTTGTACAGGCAAGAAGGGCCGCGTGCAGCTTGGTCATCAGTCGTCCTTTCGGTTGCGGGACGGTCTGCACCATCCCCTGCTGCAATGACACATGGGGAACGGGGATTGGATGCAGCAGAGATGAACTTTTCCCACGATGCCCGCTGCATGTGCGCCGCTGGACTTCGGCACGCCATTCATGCGACCTTCCCACCCGAGGAGGAACGACATGGCCGAAGGGTGTGAAATGACAGCGGCACTGACCGCCTGCGCGCGCGGCGATCAGGCGGCACTGCGCCGGATCATGGAGATGGAAGGTGGCAGGCTTCTGGGTGTCGCACAGCGCATGCTCCACCGCCGTGATCTGGCGGAAGAGGCCGTGCAGGACACGCTCGTGCAGATCTGGCGCAAGTCTGGTCAGTTCCGGATCGGGGAAGGGTCGGCTCGCGGGTGGGTCTTCGCGATCCTGCGCAACCGCTGCCTCAATATCCTGCGTGACGGTTTGCGCCTTTCATTGCTTGACGACGACAGCCTGCACGCGATGCAGGACGCACGCCAGCTTGCCGTGACGGCCGCATGGGACGGACTGGGGCCGATGGCCCTGCGCGATTGTCTGGCCGGTCTGGACGGCGCCCCACGCCACGCGATCTTACTGGCCTATGTGGGCGGATACAGCCACGGAGAGATCGCGGCCTTGCAATCAGTACCATTGGGAACCTGCAAATCCTGGATCCGGCGGGGGCTGGATACATTGAGGGAGTGCATGTCATGACACGTGATGCCGAAGCCGAGCTGTTCGTTCTGGGTTTGATGGACGACGCGACATCCGCAAGGGCTGCACTCGACCAAGACGCGGACTGGAACCAGGCCGTAGGACGGGCAAGGGACCGGCTGTTGCCGCTGGACCTTTCCGCCACGGAAATCCCGTTATCCCCCGGAACGTGGGACAGGATCGCAGACCGTCTGGAACGCCCCGCTCCTGTATCCAGGGGCAAGTTCAGGATCCACCGCTTCGTGCCGACCGGCATTGCCGCAGCGCTTGCGCTGGCAGTGGGACTTTATGCCGGTAGCCACCTGCCGCAGACCGAGCCCGTGGTCGTGGCCGTGCTGATGGATGAGGCAGGAGCCCCCCGTGCGGTGATCGAGGATTACGGGCGTTCCACCGCCCGCATCCGTTTCGTCAGCGATGTGGCCCTTCCGGAAGGACGCCAGATGCAGGTCTGGACATTACCCTCGCCGCAGACGGGCCCCGTTTCCATGGGTGTGCTGGAGGCGGATGCGTCGAAGCGTCTGACAACGCCCGACACGCCCCGGCCCGCACAAGGCCAACTCTACGAAATTACGCTGGAACCGATCGGGGGATCCACCACGGGCAAGCCGACAGGTGCGATCCTTGCCAAGGGATTTGCAGAACTGCAAAGGCAATCATGATGTGAAGGTGTCGTGACGAAACCATCGTCGCGACCCAGATCCCGCGGGTATGTTGACGGGATATGCCGTTGCGCTCGTTCGGGTGTCTCACACTTCAGCCAGGTCGGCTGAGGTGCCCCCGGAAGTCACTACATCTCCCTCCCCGCTATCCTCGCCCCGTGCATCGACTCATGATGCAATAAACGGCGGATCGAAAAGTCATGCGAATGCGGCTATCCGTCTGGTATCGGAATTAGGAAACACAATTCAGGCCATTAGCCGTTTTAAACGAAATTATTGCTATATGTGCTGCCTGTTAATCAGGCAACTTGAGATAATAAAATCATATATTATTAAAGATATAATAGTCTTTCATTATACATGACCGCCCCGCAGTCTGCCCGAAGAAACAGTTCGGAAGTGGAAAGACGGATCATGACACGACAAATCCTTGCTGCTGCGTTCGTCTTGGGCTGCGCGGCTTCGGCAGCACCAGCACAGGACGGTCTCCGGGTCGCTTTGGACGGCACCTTCGCGCCCCATGCCATGCCCAGCCTTTCCGGCGGCGTCGAAGGATTCAACGTCGATCTCGCGAAACTGATTGCGGAACGGTTGAACACCACCATCAAGATCGACGCAGCACAGTTTTCCGGCCTCATTCCCGCGATGCAGGCTGGCACCTACGACTTCCTCGTTGCGCCTGTGACCGTGACCGAAGAGCGCTCGGAGAACATGATCTTCACCGAAGGGTTCATGGATACCAACTTCGCCTTCGTTCAGCAGGCAAACACGCCGCCCGGCACGACGCTGGAAGATTACCGTGGCAAGACGATTTCCGTGAACAAGGGGTCGGCCTACGAGGCGTTCCTGAACGATGCCGCAGCCGATCACGATCTGACCATCACATCCTATGGCACGGCCACCGACGCGGTGGAGGCGGTGCTGACCGGACGGGCCTATGCCTCCATGGCCGGATCGACGGTTGCGGCATGGGCCGTGCAGAAGAACCCGCGCCTTGAACTTGGTGCAGAAATCGACACGGGGCTGGTCTGGGGCCTTCCCTTCCGCAAGGACGACGCGGAAAACCGCAACAAGGTCGATGCCGTCCTTGAATGTCTGAAAACCGACGGTTCCATGGCTGCATTGTCGGAAAAGTGGCTGGGCGTCACGCCGGTCGCAGGTTCCACCATTGTAACGCCCACCCCGGGCTATGGAACGCCGGGCTTTGCTGGTTACGACGACACCCAGCACGAGGTTTCTTGTGACGTCTGAGATCGGACAGCACATGGCCGTTCCCACGCGTTCGGGTACGGGAACAGCCATGACGCCCATGTTGGAAATCGCGGGGCTGGAAAAGAGCTTCGGCGATACGCGGGTTCTGCGGGGCATCGACCTGAAGGTCGCCCGTGGCGAGCTGGTCTTCGTGATCGGTCCGTCGGGATCGGGCAAGTCCACGATGTTGCGCTGCTGCAACCGTCTGGAGGAACCGACTTCCGGTTCCGTTATCATCGACGGGCGCAACATCATGAACGCCCTGTCCGGAGAACTGAACAGCCTGCGCCTGCAAACCGGCATGGTGTTTCAAGGCTTCCATCTTTATCCCCACATGAGCGTCGTGAAGAACGTGATGCTGGCGCAGATGAAGGCGCTGAAGCGCGGCAAGACCGAAGCGCGCACCCGCGCGATGGACATGCTCGACCGCGTGGGACTGGTCCACAAGGCGGAGGCCATGCCCGCGGAACTGTCGGGCGGCCAGCAGCAGCGTGTGGCCATCGCCCGCGCACTGGCGCTTGATCCGAAAGTTATGCTGTTCGACGAACCGACCTCGGCCCTGGATCCTGAACTGGTGGGATCGGTGCTGAAGGTGATGAAGGACCTCAAGACGCAGGGCATGACGATGCTGGTCGTCAGCCACGAGATGGGCTTCGCCCGCGAAGCCGCCGACCGTGTGGTCTTCATGGATGGTGGCGTGGTGGTCGAACATGGCACCCCTCACGAAATCTTCGGCAATCCACGTCACGAACGCACCCGCGCCTTCCTGTCCCGCGTGACGAGCCACGCCGAATGAATCGGTTCCTTGACACCTTCTTCGCGGCGAACGTCTTCGAACGCTACCTGTCCGACGTGCTGGTGGCGATCTGGACGACCCTGCTCCTCGGCATCATCGTGATTGTGGCGGGCGTCGGTTTGGGGATGCTGCTGGCCTGCCTGCGCACCGCGCAGAAATGGTGGGTCACGGCACCCATCGTGGTTTTTGCCGACGTGCTGCGCGCCTTGCCCCCGCTGGTGCTGATCCTGCTCTTTTACTTCGGCCTGCCCGGCCTCGGGCTCACCCTGTCAGGTCCGGTGGTGCTCGTCCTCGTTCTGACCGCTGTTCTGACAGCCTTCGTGGAGGAAATCTTCTGGGCCGGACTCACCTCCCTTCCTAAAGGGCAGTGGGAGGCCGGACGCGCGACGGGGTTGTCCTTCATCCAGACGCTCGTGTTCATTGCGCTGCCGCAGACATTCCGCATGGGTATTCCTTCACTGGTCAACCGGTCGCTGGCGATCACCAAGATGACCGCGCTCGGTTCCGTCATCGGCGTGAACGAGATCCTGTCCGTCTCCTCCTCGGCGCAGGCGATGTCGGGGTCGGCAACACCGCTGACCATGGCCACGCTTGCCTATCTTGCCATTCTTCTGCCCGCGGTCATCTTCGCGCGCTGGCTGGAAGCGCGCTTCACATGGAAGGTCTGACCCATGTCCGGCATCGGTGAAATGTTCTTCAACCTCGACATCATGCGGCAGTCGCTGCCCCTCCTGATGTCGGGCCTTCTGATGACGCTGAAACTCTGTCTCGTGGTGATCGGGCTTGGACTGGTGGGCGGGCTGTTCCTGTCGCTGTGTTCCACCAGCCCGCGCCGCTGGCTGCGCTGGCCGGCACAGGCGTTGATCGACGTAATGCGGGCCCTGCCGCCGCTGGTTCTGTTGATCTTCATTTATTCCGGCCTGCCTTTTGCCGGGGTGGAAATGGCGCCCTTCGTCGCTGTGGCGGTTGCATTCCTGCTGAACAACTCCGCCTATTATGCCGAAGTGTACCGCGCAGGGCTGCAGAGCGTTCCGAATGGCCAGTGGGAAGCGGCACGCGCCACCGGACTGTCGATGCCGCAGACGCTCGTCCATGTCGTCATCCCGCAGGCGGTGCGCAATGTGCTGCCAGATCTTCTGTCCAACACGGTGGAGGTGGTGAAGCTGACCTCCCTCGCCTCTGTCGTCTCTTTGGCGGAGCTTCTGTATCAGGCCAACATGGCCCGCTCCGTCACTTACAACTCGTCCCCGCTGATGCTGGCGGCCGCGATCTATCTGGTCCTTCTGTGGCCGATGGTGCGCCTTGTCAGCCGCTTCCAGCACAAACTAAGCATCTGAGGAATTACCATGAAAATGATTGTTGGCGGGGCCCAGATCGGCGGCATCCAGAAGGACGAGACGCGCGAAGCCGTGGTCGCACGCATGATGGCGCTGATGCAGGAAGCGCATGACAAGGGCGTCACCTTCCTCGTCTATCCCGAAATGACGCTGACCACCTTCTTCCCCCGCTTCTTCGTGGAAGACCGTGCCGAGTTCGACCACTGGTTCGAGACGGAGATGCCCAATGCCGCGACGCAGCCGCTGTTCGACATGGCAAAGGGCTTCGGCATGGGCTTCACTTTCGGATATTGCGAACTGACGCCGGAGGGGCTGCACTACAATACCTCCATCCTCGTCTCGGCCGAAGGGGAAATCGTATCGAAATACCGCAAGACACACCTGCCGGGGCATGCGGAGTATGAGGCCGAGCGTACGCACCAGCACCTCGAAAAACGCTACTTCCTTGCGGGTGACACTGGCTTCAACGTGGTCCGAAACCAAGGCGCGATCATGGGCATGGCGATCTGCAACGACCGCCGGTGGCCGGAAACCTGGCGGACGCTGGGCCTGCAGGGGGTCGAACTGGTGACGATCGGCTACAACACGCCCAGCCAGAACAACCTTTCGGCCGAGGAAGGGATCGAACGCCGCATCTATCACCATGAACTTTCGGTCTGCGCCGGAGCCTACCAGAATTCCACATATGCCGTCGCCGTGGCGAAATGCGGGATGGAGGATGGCAACCACATGTTTGCAGGATCCATCATCGTGGATCCGGACGGCTTCGTGATTGCCAAGGCGGAAGGCGAAGGCGACGAGCTGATCATGGCCGACTGCAATTTCGACAAATGCGCCTTCGGCAAATCCACGGTCTTCAACTTCGACGCGCATCGCCGTATCGAGCATTACGGCCGGGTCACCGCACAGACCGGCGTCAAGATCGAGGTCTGAGATGTTCGATACTGTCATCCACTCCGGCACTGTCGTCACCGCGACGGACACCTTCAAGGGCGACATCGGCATCAAGGACGGCCGCATCGCCGCCATTGCCGAACGTCTCGAGGGCGGCGACCGTCGCATCGATGCAGGTCATCGCCTCGTCCTGCCTGGCGGAATAGAATCGCATGCCCATATAGCGCAGGAAAGCTCTGCCGGCGTGATGACGGCAGACGACTACTACTCGGGTTCGGTGTCGGCGGCCTTCGGTGGAAACTCGTCCTTCATTCCCTTCGCGGGACAGCATCGCGGGCAATCGGTGGATGACGTGCTGGCGACCTATGACGCGCGGGCGAAACGCTCCGTCATCGATTACAGCTACCATCTCATCATCTCCGACCCGACGGAGAAGGTGCTGACGGACGAACTTCCGCGTGCGTTCAAGCGCGGGATCACCAGCTTCAAGGTCTTCATGACCTACGACCTGATGAACCTTGGCGATGGCGGGATGCTGGACATCCTGACTGTTGCCAAGGAACACGGCGCGATCACCATGGTGCATGCCGAAAACAACGACATGGTGCAGTGGATGAACCGCCGTTTGGCGGCAAAAGGTCTGACCGCGCCGAAATACCATGCGATCAGCCGTCCTGAACTGGCCGAGGAGGAGGCGATCAACCGTGCCATCTCCCTCGCCAAGCTGGTCGATGCGCCATTGTTCATCGTGCATGTCTCGACGGCGGGCGGAGCGGCGCTGGTGCAGCGGGCAAAGCTGGAGGGCGCAAAGCTGTTTGCCGAAACCTGCCCGCAATATCTGGCGCTGACGCGGCACGATCTGGACAGACCGGGGATGGAGGGCGCGAAGTTCATGTGCTCCCCCCCCTTGCGCGATGCGGCCACGCAGGACGCGTTGTGGAAACATATTCAGTCGGGAACCTTCGAAAGCGTGTCCTCGGACCACGCGCCCTATCGCTTCGATGCGACGGGCAAATTCACCGGCGGGCCGGATGCACCCTATCCGCGTATTGCCAACGGGATGCCGGGGATAGGGGCACGCCTGCCCTACCTGTTTTCCGAAGGTGTCGTTCAGGGCAGGATCAGCCTGCAACAATTCGTCGCGTTGTCCTCCACCAATGCCGCAAGGACCTTTGGGATGACGGCCAAGGGATCTATCGCGCCCGGCATGGACGCAGATATCGCGATCTGGAACCCTGACGTGAAACGCACGGTTACGGCGGCAGACCAGCGCGACAACATGGACTACACCCCGTTCGAGGGGATGGAACTGACCGGCATTCCTGAAATCGTTTTGAACCGTGGCGCAGTGATCGTGGAACATGGCGAACTTCGTGCCGTCGAAGGTCAAGGCCGCTTCATCTCCCGCACCACCGTGGATCTGACAGGCAAGCCTGGCTACCGTGCCAAGGAACTGGATCCCGCGCAGAACTTCGGGGTGGAGGTTGCGCCATGATCCTCGTCATCAACCCAAACTCCTCCCAGGGGGTAACGGACGGTCTGTCCGCGGCACTCGCCCCTTACGGAGCGAATTTCGAGTGCATCACGATCCCGGAAAGCCCTGCGACGATCGCCACGAACGAGGATGTGGCCCGCGCAGGCATTCGCGTGCTGGAAATTGCCCGCGAACGACAGGCAGAAGCCGTCATCACCGCCTGCTTTTCCGATCCCGGACTTGATTTGATGCGCAGCGAGGGGGTTCGCGCCTTCGGCATCCAGGAATGCGGCATCCTGACCGCGATGGCACGTGCAGACAAGTTCGGCATCATCGCCTTGTCGACTGGATCCATTCCCCGTCACATGGCACGTATGCGTCAGATGGGCGTCATCAATCGTTTGGCGGGTGAAATGGGCCTGTCAGGCGTTTCCGCACTGGATGCCGGCACGTCCGATGCCGTTCTGGCGGAAACGCTGGAAGCGGGCCACAAGCTGGTCGACATGGGCGCGGGCGCGATCGTGCTGGGATGTGCGGGCTTCGCCCCGCGTCGACGACTGATAGAGGACCGCCTTGGCGTCGCCGTCATCGACCCCGTGCAGGCTGCGGCGGTCATGGCGCTTGGCGCGGTTCTCTCCTGATGGCCCCGCATTCGGTCAACCTGCCCAACATCTCGCTACGAATGCTGGAAATCTTCGCGACCATGATGCGATGTTCCACCACGGTGGAGACGGCGGACGTCCTCAGGATCAGCCAGCCTGCGGTATCGGCCGGTCTGCGGCAGCTGGAAGGTCAACTCGGCATCACCCTTTTCGAACGCACCGCACGTCGAATGGTCCCCACCGCCGAGGCACGGGAACTGTATGAGGAGATCCGCCCGATGTTCGGCATCATACGCGGATTTTCAGTACGTGCGCGCGACCTCCGGCTGGGCATGGCGGGTCGGCTGCGCGTCATGTCCACGCCCCCCTTGGGAAATTCTGTCGCCCCCCTTGCACTGGAACGTCTGCTGCGCGGTGGACCGGACGTTTCGGTCAGCTTCGACGTGCGGCGGCTGGAGGGGGTTCTTGAGGCTGTCCAGACCGGGATTGCGGATATCGGTCTTGCCCTGACGCAGGACCGGTTCGACACAGTGAGCATGGAATTGCTGCAACGGACACACATGGTCGCGCTGGTGCCCGCCGCATCCCCGCTTGCCGCGCAACCGCACATCACGCCTGCGGACCTCGAATCCCTGCCGATGGTGGGGCTGGAACAGGACTCCAATCTGGGCCAGCTGGTCCGCACGGCCTTCGATCAGGCCGGCGTGACCTATGCCCCGCGGGTGGAGGTGCGATATTGCGAGACCGCTGCCGTGCTCGCCAAAAGCGGTCTCGGTGTTGCCATCGTCGATCCCTATTCGGCGCGCATTCACCGTCAGGATCTGGTGGAAAGGCCATTCCTTCCCCTGTGCGAGGTGCATGCGGTCCTGTTCACGCGTCGTGGCGTTCCACAATCCAGCCTGATGCACCGCTTCATCGCCCAGCTTCGCACCAGCCTCGCCGAATTTTCCATGAAGGGCGACACCGTGCCCATGCCCATTCAAGGTGACATCCCATGACCGAAACCATCATCTTTCGCGTGGAGGGTCCGATCTATCGCCAGGCGCTTTCCCCCGGATTCCACATCCATGACGCCTGGAACGGGTTGGAGGCCTTGTCCCCCGTCATTCGCGCCACCGCGCGCGTGGTGGTCACGAATGGCACCGTCGGGTTGAGCATGGCCGAAATGGATGCCTTGCCCGCTCTCGGGCTCGTCAGCACGGTCGGCACAGGATACGAAGCCGTTGACGTCAACGCTGCGTACGCGCGGGGAATTGCCGTCACCCATGCCGCAGGGGTGAATGGCGTGGCGGTGGCCGAACACGCGATGGGCATGATCCTCGCCCTTGTCCGGCGCCTGTGCCAGTTCGATGCGACCGTACGGGCGGGCAAGTGGCGGGGCGATGTGGGCGTCACGCCCATGATCTCCGGTCGGCGTCTTGGCATCTTCGGGATGGGCGGGATCGGGGAACAGGTTGCACGCATGGCCGAAGCGTTCGGGCTGACCGTGGCATATTGCAGCCGCACGCCGAAGCACCTGCCCTACGACGTCCATCCCGACCTGATATCGCTGGCAAGGGCGTCGGACATCCTGCTGATCGCGGCACCCGGCGGCGCGGCGACCCGTCATGCGGTCGATGATGCCGTGCTCGATGCCTTGGGTCCGCAGGGATATGTCGTGAATGTGGGACGCGGGTCCATCATCCACACGCCGGTGCTGGTGGAGGCTCTTGTGGCAAAGCGCATCGCAGGTGCCGCACTCGATGTGTTCGAGGAGGAGCCGGAGGTTCCCGCCGCCCTGCGCGCGCTGCCCAATGTCGTGCTGAGTCCCCATGTCGCAGGTCTGGCCCATGAGGTTCAGGCAAGAAGCGCCCAGCTTCTGAAAGGTAACATCGAGGCCTTTCTGGCGGGCCAACCCCTCATCACACCCGTGCCTGTCTGAGACGCATCTGCCTGCAGTGCGCAAGCCCGTTCCATGCAAGAGCGGTCGCTACTGCTGCCTTTCGGGGAAGGCCTCCAAACAAGGATGGGGTCCAATTCCTGCCGGAATGACACTGACATCCGGATGGCCGGACCAGAATGACGGTGCCATTCGTGACCGCGTGGAACTGCGGCACACCCCCGTATGACCGGATCCCGCCCGTGGCCACTGTCCGCTTTCGCAGGACGGGAACGGTAAGGCGTCAACTTGCCTGCACGGCAGCCAATGTTCCGACCTTGCCGGACCATGTCCCGTTCTTCGAATCCTCCTTCCCCAGAACGATCAGCAGATTGGCGAGCATGGCCAGACGGGGCGCGATGGAGGACGCGAAGAGATGTTCGCTGAAGGTATGGGCCTCGGCACCATCGGGACCAAGTCCATCCAGCGTCGGCACACCAAGTGCTGCCGTGAAGTTGCCATCGGACCCGCCGCCCGATGTCATGGGCACCAGCGGATATCCCATCTCCTCCGCAATCGGGCGCGCCTTTTCCAGCAGGGCAAGCGTGCCGGGGCTTGCGGTGAAGGCGGGGCGGGAGACACCGCCCGTGATTTCGAACCGGATGTCAGGATCGGACGGGCGCAGCGCTTCGATGGCTGCCGTCACGTCCCGTTGCGCCTCGATATCGGGAAGGCGGACATCGACATCCAGAACGCATTCGGCAGGAACCGTGTTGCGGGTGACGCCGCCCCTGATGACGCCAACGTTGACGCCGATGCCACGGTCGACATCGTTCATCCCCTCCAGCACGAGCACGAGACGGGCGGCGGCACGGATGGCACTGCGGCCATCCTGCGGACGCGTTCCCGAATGGGCCGCACGACCACGCACGGTGATGCGGTACATCGCACTGCCCCGCCGTCCGGTCACGATCTTTCCACCTTCGCGCGCCGGTTCCATCACGAGGGCCACGCGCGCCTTCCGCGCGGCCTCCTCGATGAAGGCGCGCGTGGCATGCGATCCCGTCTCCTCGTCCGGAATGAACATGATGGTCGCTGACATGCGCCCTTTCGCCAGGGCCGTGGCCTCGATCGCCATCAATGCGCCGGACTTCATATCGTATATGCCGGGTCCGTAGATCCGGTCGCCTTCCTCTCGCCAGGGAAGTGCACCGGACAGCGCGCCTTTCGCGTGCACGGTATCGAGATGCGCAAGAATGAGGATTTCCCCTGCCCGGACCTCGTCCCCGACTGTGGCGATCAGCAGATCCCCGGTCACGCCATCCGTGGGCAGGCGTGTCACGCGCAACCCGCGGGCTGTCGCGTGCGCGGCGGCGTGGTCGGCCATCGCATTCACTGCGTCCCGGTCCGCGGTGGGGCTTTCGATGCCGACCCAAGCCTTCAGCTCCGTCATGAATTGAGTAAGGTCGATGGCCTCGGGTCGGATCGGATAGGTGTTCGCGGTCATGTGTCAGGTTCCAGATGAAGGAAAGGGCCGAAGGGCGAGCCAGTGCGCGACCTGCGCCCGTTTGGAATCGAGGTGGCGGCGCAACACGGCCCCGAGGGTCGTTCCGTCACGCGCCTCGAGGGCAACAAGCATTTCCTCATGCTCGGCGATTGCGGTCTCCCATTCGTCCTCTCCGATCCGGGCCACGAAGCGCAGGTTGACGATACGGGTATGGATGATCCGCCGCGCCTCGCGCAGCGTGGCATTGCCGGACGCATCGAAGATGGCGTCGTGTATCGCCCGATTGTGGTCATAGTAGCCGTCCAGATCGCCCTCCCGCCTGCAGTCCAGCATGCGGGCATGCGACAGACGAATGGCTGAAAGCTGTGCTTTGGTAATGCGGTGGGCGGCCAATTCGCCTGCCAATCCCTCCAGCACGCCCATCACGACGAAAGATTCGAGGATCTGGTCCATCGATGCCACAGCCACGGAAGCCCCACGGTTCGGGGTCAACACGAGCAGCCCTTCGGCGGACAAGGCACGGATCGCTTCGCGCATAGGGGTTCGCGACACCCCGAAGCTCTCGCATAACTCCTTTTCCGCCAACTTTGATCCCGGTGGTAACTCGCCATTCGCGATCAGTGTCCGCATCTGGTCCACCAGTTCCGAATGCAGGCTCTTTCTCTGTATCGGCTTTATTTCCGCCAAATTCCGTCGTCCCTGCCCAATAATGTGACATCCAAAGTTTCCGGCCAGTGATTGCCTGCCATCGTCGAGTGGATCCCTTTACAGGATTAAGTATACAAAATTACGCATGTTCAAGACGGCCCGACCACCAGCGGTCAATCGTGAGCACGAGAGCGACAGGGATGCACATGAAACGAACATTTGCCTATACAACTGCCATAATAGGTAGCCTGATGATCCCCTTGGCGCCCGCGATTGCAGGTCCCGCGGATAATTCGCTGGTCTGGGCGTCCGACAGCATGCCGTCGAGCATCGACTTCTACACCCATACCATCCGCGAAGGGATCGTTCTGGGTCATCACATCTGGGACACGCTGATCTACCGCAACAACGACACGAACCAGATCGAACCGCATCTGGCGGAGTCGTTCGAATGGATCGATGACACCACGCTGGAATTCAAACTGCGGCAAGGCATCAAGTTCCATGACGGCAGCGACTTTACCGCCGACGATGTCGTAGGCACGATCGATTATGTCACTACGCATACCACCGTGCAGCCCATCTTCTTTCTGGAAGGGGCGGAAAAGATCGATGATTACACGGTCCGCCTGAAAACCAAGGGCATCTTCCCGGCCGTTTTGGAATACCTCGCGAACGTCGTCCCGATCTATCCGTCCGACTATTACGCCGAAGCCGGCCCTGATGGTATGTCGCGCAAGCCAATCGGCACCGGTCCCTACATGGTAACCGAGGTCGTGCCCGGCGAAAGCGTGAAGATGGCGGCGTTCCCCGACTATTTCGGCGGCGTGAAAGGCAGGCCTTCCATCGAAAAGCTGGAATTCCGCCGCATCGCGGAATTCAACACCCAGGCGATCGAGCTGATGACAGGGAACCTCGACTGGATCTGGCGCGTGCCGCCGGATGCCGTTCAGCAGTTCGAGGGACAAAGCCAGTTGAAAGTCGCGTCTGGCGATACATTGCGTGTAGGTTTCATCGGTATGGATGCCGCGGGCCGGACCGGCGATACGCCTCTGAAGAACCTGGACGTGCGCCGCGCCATAAACCACGCCATCAACCGCGACGGCATCCGCGAGGCGCTGGTCGGTCCCGGGTCCACAACCATCGACACAGCCTGTGCCCCCGCGCAATTCGGCTGCATCAAAGATGATGTTACCTCTTATGACTACGACCCGGAAAAGGCGCAGGCGATGCTGGCCGAGGCGGGTTATCCTGACGGTTTCTCCATCGACTTCTTCGGCTATCGCGATCGCCCCGTGGTGGAGGCGATCATCGGCGATCTGGCCGCCGTCGGAATTGACGCGAACCTGACGATGCTTCAGGCTTCGGCCATTGCGCAGGCCCGCACCGAGGGAAAGACTGCGATGTGGTTCCAGGCATGGGGGTCGTCCTCGATCCTCGATGTCAGCGCGGGGCCCGGCTATTGGTATGACGGATCCGCCGTGGACTATGCCCGTGACGCCGAAACCACGGCCCTGCTGGAAAATGGCAACACGGTCATCGATCCCGAAGCGCGCAAGGCCGCCTATTCCAAGGCGATGGCCCGTATTTCGGATCAGGCGTTCCAGGTGCCGATCTTCACCTATGCGCTGAACTACGTCTACAACACCGACCTGAACTTCACCCCCGTCCCTGACGAAACGCCCCGCTTCTTCGAGGCGACCTGGAACGAGTGACTCCCGCGCCCGCGCGAAGCCTGCGCGGGCCAACCATCCGGTGAAAACATGCTGCGCTATCTCTTGCAGCGGATCGGCCTTGCAGCCCTCGTCTGCGTTGCCGTCTCGCTTCTTGCCTTCACGCTTCTGAACGCCTCGGGGGATGTCGCCATCGCCGTTGCGGGCGAAGAAGCCACTGCCGCCCAGATCGAGGCCATCCGCGAGGATCTAGGCCTGAACCGCCCCCTGCCCGTCCGCTACGGCGAATGGCTGGGACAGGCGGTGCAGGGTGACTTCGGGGACTCGCTGTTCTTCCGCCAGCCGGTGGCCGAACTGATCGCCCATCGCCTGCCCAACACGGTGACGCTGGCTGTCATGTCGCTGGCAGTGATGCTGGTGCTGTCGATCCCGCTGGGTGTCGCGGCTGCCTTGTGGCCCAACACGCTGATCGACCGTTTCGCGATGTTGGTCGCGGTCATGGGACAGGCGATGCCGAACTTCTGGTTCGCGCTGATCCTGATTGTCGTCTTCTCGTTGACGCTGGGGATCGCGCCGCCATCAGGATCAGCCACGCTTGGGCATTTTGTGCTGCCTTCCATCGCGCTCGGCTATTATTCGACCCCGCCGATGATGCGCCTGATCCGTCAAGGCATGATCGAGGCGATGTCATCGGATTACATCCGCACGGCACGCGCCAAGGGGATCGCAACCTGGAAGATCGTGTTCAAGCACGCGCTGCGCAACGCGGTCATTCCTGTCGTGTCCTTGTCGGCCGTGCAGTTCGGCAACATGCTTGGCGGTTCCGTGGTGATCGAGACGGTGTTCGGTATTCAGGGACTGGGCTTCCTTGCATGGGAATCCATCTCGCGGATGGACCTGCCGGTCGTGCAGGCGATCCTGCTGATCGTTGCCATTTTCTATGTCATCATGGTCCTGTTGGCCGATTTCATCAATGCCTGGCTCGACCCGAGGATCCGCATCCAATGACCAGTCCGGAACTCATCCTTCCTGCCACCCCGACGGCACGTCGCAAGGGCCTTGCCGCCCGTGCCGTATCGAACCCCGTCTTCTCCATTGGCGCGGTGATACTGGGCCTGATCTTCCTGATGGCCGTCTTCGCACCATGGATCGCCCCGCATGATCCGCTGAAGCAGGACATGCTGCACCGCACCGTGTCACCATTCTGGCTGGCGGGGAACGACTGGGCGCATCCGCTTGGAACAGATGGTCTGGGCCGCGATTACCTGAGCCGCATCATCCATGGCGCGCGTATCTCGCTTCTGATCGGGATATTCACGGTCATCTGTTCCGGCATCATCGGCACCGTGATGGGGGTGATGGCAGGATATTTCGGCGGCCGCGTCGATCTGGTCATCAACTTTCTCATCATGACCCGGCTGACGCTGCCGGTCATCATGGTGGCATTGGCTGTGGTTGCTATCTTCGGCGGATCGCTTATCGTCGTGGTCCTGGTTCTGGGCCTGCTGCTATGGGACCGATTTGCCGTCGTGATGCGGTCGGCGGTCATGCAGATCCGCAATCAGGAATATATCCAGGCTGCGCAGTCGATGGGTTATTCCACCCCGAAGCTCCTGTTCAAGGAACTGCTGCCGAACATCTTCGACCGCCTTGCCGTGATCGCCACGTTCGAGATGGCACACGCGATCCTTCTGGAGGCGTCACTCTCGTTTCTAGGGCTTGGCGTGCAGCCTCCCACGCCATCTTGGGGCCTGATGGTGGCGGAAGGGCGGCAATACCTGCTGTTCGACAGCTGGCTGATCCTGATCCCCGGTGCCGCGATCTGCGTGCTGGTGCTGGCGATCAACATGATGGGCGACGGTCTGCGTGACGCGCTTGCCCCTGAAAACCGGAATTGAGAATACTGACATGACCCGCCAAAACGTTATCGCAGCCGCCGGCCAATACGTCACGGACGGCACTTTCCTGACCGAGTTGCAGGCCCGCCTCGCCATTCCCAGCGAATCCCCCCGCGAAGACAGCGCCCCCGATCACCTGCACTATCTGGACGGCGAGATGCGGCCCATGCTGGAAGCAATGGGGTTCAGCTGCCGCATTCTGCCGAACACCAAGCTGGAGCGTATTCCCGCCCTTTACGCGGAGCGGATAGAGGATGCCTCCCTGCTTACTATCCTGACCTACGGGCATGGTGACGTGCTGTGGGGCATGGCGGGCGACTGGAAAGAGGGACGCTCCCCCTGGAATGCCACGCTGGCGGGTGACCGCATCTATGGCCGCGGCACGGTGGACAACAAGGGCCAACATACGATCAACCTTGCTGCCCTGCGCATCGTTCTGGCGGAACGCGGCACCCTCGGCTTCAACGTCAAGGTCCTGATCGAGATGGGCGAGGAGACCGGCTCCCCCGGCCTTGCTGAAATGGCGGTCGATCACAAGGAACTGCTGGCCGCCGACGTGCTGATCGCTTCGGACGGGCCGCGTGTGTCCACGCATGTGCCGACGATATTTCTGGGGGCACGCGGCGGACACGGCTTCCATCTGATCTGCAACCTGCGCGAAGGGGCGCATCACTCCGGCAACTGGGGTGGCCTGCTGCCGAACGCCGGCATCCGTCTAGCCCATGCACTGGCCACGATCACCGACGCCCACGGCCGTATCAACGTGCGGGAATGGACGCCCGGCACCATCCCCGACAATGTCCACACCGCGCTGAAGAAGATCGAGATGGAGTTCGGGCCCGAGGATCCGGAAACCGATCCCACGTGGGGTGAACCGGGCCTTGTCGGTCCGGAACAGGTCTATGGCTGGTGCAACTTCGAAGTGCTGGCGTTCAAGTGCGGTCGTCCGGAAGCACCCGTCAATGCCATTCCCGGCAGTGCCAAAGCCACCTGCCAGCTGCGATATGTCGTGGGCGTGGACCGTGAACGCATCCTGCCCGCCTTGCGCGAACATCTGGATGCCCACGGCTTCCAAGATATCCGCATCGAACCGATGGACCGCGGATTCTTCCGCGCCACCCGCACGGATCCTGACAATCCCTGGACACGCCTTGCAGTAGCCTCCATCACCGAAACGACGGGAAAGGAGCCTGCGGTGCAACCCAACTTCGGCGGTTCCCTCCCGAACGAGGTCTTTGCCGAAACTTTGGGCCTGCCCACGATATGGATCCCGCACTCGCATCCCTCCTGCTCCCAGCATGCGCCGGATGAACACATGATGATCTCCGTGGCGCAAGAGGCGACGGAGATGATGGCCGGCTTGTTCTGGGACATTGGCGAAGGGAAGTTGCAGCCATGAGCCAGCCCGTTCTGTCGGTCCGCAACCTGACGGTCGATCTGCCAAAAGGTGGTGACCGTTCCCACGCGGTCTGCGGCCTCAGCTTCGACATCCATCCGAACGAGATCGTCTGCGTCGTGGGGGAGTCAGGGTCGGGCAAATCGGTCACGGCCTTCACCGCGATGGGGCTTTTGCCCAAAGCGCTGAAGCCGTCCGCCGGTCAGATGCTGTTTGAAGGTCAGGACCTGCTGAAGATGTCCCGCCGCGCCCATGGCGCCCTGCGCGGCCGTCGCATCGCCATGGTATTTCAGGAGCCGATGACCGCCCTCAATCCCTGCTTCACCGTGGGTGACCAGATCGTGGAGATCTTCAAGGCCCACACGAAACTGGGCAAGGCCGAACGCAAGGCGAAGACCATGGCCCTGCTGGAGGAGGTGCGCCTGCCCGACCCGGCCCGCGTCTATGGCAGCTATCCCCACCAGCTGTCGGGCGGACAACGCCAGCGCATCGTCATCGCCATCGCGCTGGCGATGGACCCGACCCTGCTGATCGCGGACGAGCCGACCACCGCGCTGGACGTGACCACGCAGGCGCAGATCCTGTCGATGTTCAAGACGCTGAAGGCCACGCATAACGCGGGCATCCTGTTCGTGACGCATGATTTCGACGTGGTGGCCGAAATCGCGGATCGCGTCGTGGTGATGCAGAAGGGCATCGTCGTCGAACAGGGCACGGCGGCCGAAGTGCTGAGCAATCCGCAGCATTCCTATACCCGCCAACTGATCGCGGCTGTTCCCCGCAAGCGCGAGGGGGCAGCACCCGTGCTGGACGAAGAAATCGCCCTTCGCGTGCAGGGGTTGGAAAAGACCTATCATGTTCCGGGCACGCTGACGCGAAAGCCCTCCACCGTACATGCACTGCATCCCGCGGACTTCTCTGTCCGCAAGGGCGAGACGCTGGGCATCGTGGGCGAAAGCGGGTCGGGCAAGACGACTCTCGTGCGCTGTCTCATCCGCCTGCTCGATCCCGATGATGGCGCGATCTGGATCGGCAATCGCAACTTCGCCCAAGGCAGCCGCGAAAGCCTGCGGGCGGCGCGCAAGGACATCCAGATCGTCTTCCAGGATCCCTATGGCTCGCTCAATCCCCGCCGCACTGTCGGGGAACAGCTGATCGGCGCACCGATGAACTTCGGCGTGTCGCGCAGCGTCGCATGGGAACGTGCCAGACGCCTGATGAAGATCGTCCGGCTGGAGGAGGACGCGCTTTACCGCTATCCCGCACAATTTTCGGGCGGGCAGCGCCAGCGGATCTGCATCGCCCGCGCGCTGATGGTGGAGCCTAAGATCCTGATCGCGGACGAGGCGGTCTCGGCCCTAGACGTGTCCGTCCAGAAGGAGGTCCTGCAGTTGCTGGCCGACATCAAGCGCGAGATGGGGCTGACGATCCTGTTCATCACCCATGACCTGCGCGTAGCCTCCCAGATCTGCGACAACCTTCTTGTGATGAGCAAGGGCCACATTGTGGAACGCGGGACGGTGGATCAGGTCTTCGGCGATCCGCAGGACGCCTATACTCGTCAGCTTCTGGCGGCGATGCCGGGCAAGGGATGGGATCTGCCGGATCTTCCTGCCGCCGGTTAAAGGTGGAGCGTTGACGTCAGGATAGTGAAACCATGACGAGGACGGCGGAAACGATCATCTGACCTGCAGGGCGGGCCGCCGCCGACACCGGATTTCCCGCTTCCGAAAATGGGCGGACCGCGACGCATCATCGTCGCGCACCCCTCATTGGTTGGAAAATTGCGCGAAGGTTGTCATGAGGTTGCGCTCGGACACATCCAGGTATTCAACCAGCACCTCGGCTGCCTTTGCCGGCTGCTCATCTTCCAGAAGCCGCAATATCTCGCGGTTACGCTCCAGATAGGGGGCATGCAACTCCTCCGGACTGCCCAGAAGGCCGAAGGCCAGCCGCAATTCCGCTATGACGCGCGCAAAGAAATCGGACAGGCGCGGACTGTTGCCAAGGGCCACGATGGCCGCATGAAACTCCATATTTGCGCTGCCCACGCCGCGCCAGTCGCCCTGCGCACTGCACCCGGTTGCGACATCGACGGAAGATCTCATGCGTGCCACAGCCTCGTGCCGGGGCCATGCCTGTGCCAACGCCGGCACCTCGATCAGCCGCCTCACACGATAGATGTCGAGGATCGCCCCCATGGAGGGTGTCGCCACAAAAACCCCCCTGTTTGGTTCGTGTCGCAGAAGCCCGTCTGCCGTCAGTACGCGGAACACTTCCCGCAGCGTATTGCGCGAGATCTCCATCTCACCCGCCAGTTTCGCCTCGGACAGGCGCTGCCCGGGGGTCAGCGTTCCGCCGATGATCCGGTCGCGTAGACGGGCGGCAACGTTCATGGCAAGGCTTGCGGAAAGGTCACGGGCGGACATGCTCATCCTTCGACTGGTGCAGACTTGCAGATAGCGGCCGTGAGGCAGTGAAGCCAAGGGGCCGTATCCTTTATGTGCCCATTGTTTGTTCGCAATGACTTTTTGATGAACATTCTGATTTGGATTGTTGAACAATTCAGCAGGATAGGTAGGATCACGCTTGCGGCATCGCTCTCCCCGGCGCCACTGGTCCGCACCCCGCTCGGTTTCGATGGAGAGTTCAGATGAGCAGACATGCGACCCCACCTTCTGCCAGCGCCGCGACGATACGCGGCTCGTTCATGGCGGCAATCTTTCTTATGGCAACCTCGGCCATCGGGCCGGGCTTCATCACGCAGACGGCCACATTCACGTCTCGTCTCGGGGCTGCGTTCGCATTCGCGATCCTCGCCTCCATCGTGATCGACTTCGTCGTGCAGCTGAACATTTGGCGCATCACAGCCCTGACCCGCAAGCGCGCGTCGGAAACCGCGAACGAGGCTATTCCCGGCGCAGGCTACTTGCTGGCGATCCTTGTCATCATCGGCGGGCTGGCGTTCAACGTCGGCAACATCGCGGGTGCAGGGCTTGGCCTGAACGCGATGATGGGGCTTGATCCGAAGATCGGGGGCGCACTTTCTGCCCTGCTGGCGATCGGCATCTTCCTGTCCAAACGCGCGGGCGTCCTGCTTGACCGCATCATCATCGTGCTGGGACTGGTGATGATCGTGCTGACGATCACCGTGGCGCTCGTATCGAACCCGCCACTGGGCGAGGCGCTTCGCCAGTCGATCCTGCCCGACACGATCGACTTTGCCACCATCACCACCATCGTGGGCGGCACCGTGGGCGGCTACATCACCTATTCCGGCGCGCACCGCCTGATCGACAAGGGACTGGTGGGCGAAGAAAACCTTGCCGCCGTGTCGCGTGCGGCATTGACGGGCATCGCCGTGACCGGCGTCATGCGCTTCGTGCTGTTCCTTGCCATTCTCGGCGTGGTGGCGGGTGGTGTCACACTCGACCTGTCCAGCCAGGCGGCCAACCCTGCCGCACAGGCGTTCTACGAGGCTGCGGGAAATATCGGTCTGCGTGTCTTCGGGGTCGTGTTCTGGGCGGCGGCGATCACCTCGGTCATCGGGGCGGCCTATACCTCGGTCAGTTTCCTGCCGGTGTTCGCGCCGATGTCGGATCGCGCACGGGACATTGCAACGGTCGTGTTCATCGGCTTCTCGCTCGTGATCTATCTTGCGATGACGACACCGCCTGCGGCGATCCTCGTCTTCGTCGGCGGCTTCAACGGGTTGATCCTGCCCATCGGCCTGACGATCTTCACCTATATCGGCTTTGCCCGGTCCGACCTGATGGGCGGGCACCGCTACAACCGTCCGCTGCTGGTGGCCAGCGCCGTCGTCTGTGCTCTGACATGGTACATGGGCTACAAGTCCGTCGGCGCGATCTTCGCCTTCATTGGCCTGTAAGGAGAACACGGAATGACATCGCATATCGACCTGAACAGCGATCTTGGCGAAAGCTTCGGCGCTTGGCGCATGGGCGAGGATGCCACGATGCTGAAGATTGTCAGCAGCGCAAACGTCGCCTGCGGCTTCCATGCAGGCGATCCGGCGGGCATCCTTGCCACGCTGGAACAGGCAGCGAAATGCGGTGTCTCCGTGGGGGCGCATGTTGCCTATCCCGACCTTGCGGGCTTCGGACGGCGCAACATGGACGTGACATCGGCGGAGCTGACCGCCGATGTCATCTACCAGATCGGTGCCCTTCAGGGGCTTGCCAAGGCGGCGGGCACGCGCGTCACCTATGTCAAGCCGCATGGCGCGCTTTACAACACCATCGCGGGCGACGCGCGGCAAGCGGATGCCGTGATTGCGGCGATGCTGGCAGTCGATCCCACGCTGGTGATGATGGGCCTTGCCGGTGCTCCGGTGCTGGACCGCGCCCGCGACGCGGGCCTGCCCATCGTGGCGGAGGCTTTTGCCGATCGTGCCTATACTCCGCAAGGCACACTGGTCTCGCGACGCGAAGCGGGGGCGGTGCTACATGATCCCGATCTCGTTGCCGCGCGGATGTTGCGCCTTGCGACCGAAGGCGTGATCGAGGCGATTGACGGATCGATCCTTCAGCTGGATGCGCAAAGCATCTGCATCCACGGCGACAGCCCCGGTGCAGTCGCCATGGCTGAGAAAGTGCGCGAAGTCCTGATCGGGGGCGGCGTCGGAATCCGCAGCTTCGCATGATTGGCATGGTGTCCCCCGAGACGTGGTGGCAAGCATGAGCATCACCTTCCTTCCCGTCGGCCCCCGCACGCTTCTGGTGGAACTGTCGGATCTTGACCAGACGCTCGTGCTGTTCGATGCGCTGAATGCCGATCCCGTTCCGGGCGTGGCGGAAGTGATCCCCGCCGCACGCACGTTGATGGTTCGCACCCATGTCGGCACGGCAGCGGACGGGGCCCTTGCCGCCGCGATCCTGTCGCGGCGCCCGCCGCCCGGCACAGTTCCTGCTGAAAACACTGCCGCCATCGTCGAACTGCCCGTCATCTATGACGGCGATGATCTGGATGACGTGTCGCGCCTGATGAACCTGCCGGTGGCCGACGTTATCGCCGCGCACCAAGAGACCACATGGCAGGTGGCCTTCTGTGGTTTCGCCCCCGGTTTCGCCTACATGACTTGTGACGATCCGCGCTTTGACGTGGCACGCCGCTCCTCCCCGCGCACGCGTATCCCGCCGGGATCCGTGGCACTTGGTGGACGTTTTTCGGGTATTTATCCGCTGGAAGCACCTGGCGGCTGGCAACTGATCGGCCGGACGGACGTGCCGATGTTCGATCTGTCGCGCACGCCGCCTGCGTTGCTGGCTCCGGGCCAGCGGGTCCGTTTCGTGAAACGTCCGGCGTCCGTGGCCATATCGACGCGTATGGACAAGACGCCTACCCCGCCTGCGCACGGGATGACGGTGCTGTCCACGGCATTTCCGATCACGATTCAGGACGAAGGGCGTCCCGGTCAGGGCGGTCAGGGCGTGTCCGCTGCGGGGGCACTGGATACAGGCAGCCTTCGCCGCGCCAACCGCCGTGTCGGCAACGTGTCCGCCGCAGCGGTCATGGAAATCACCCTCGGCCCCGTCCGCCTGGCAGTGGACGAACCCGTGACCCTCGCGCTGGAAGGTGCGGCGAACAGGGCGGAGATTGAGGCGGATGGCCGCAGCATTCCCGTGGACCTGTCGCGCCCCTTCGCGCTCGACCCCGGCGACGTCCTGATCCTGCCGCCGCCGTCGCGCGGAATGCGGACTTACCTTGCCGTGCGGGGCGGGTTCGATGCTGCCCCTGTCATGGGCAGTGCATCACGCGACACGCTGGCCCATATCGGGCCGGAGCCGCTGGTGAACGGATCCGTCCTTTCCTTCGCGCATTTGCCTGCAGGGGCGGTCGACACCACACCCGCGCCAGTCCGCATCCTTCCGGCTGCGGGTGATCTGGTGGACATTGCCGTCACGCTTGGCCCCCGCACGAACTGGTTCACCCCGGAAACGCTTGCGTCATTCCTCGCGCAGGAATGGACGGTCTCGCCGCTTTCCTCCCGCGTGGGAATGCGGTTGGAGGGGACGGAGCCCCTGACCCGCGAGACGCGCGAACTGCCTTCCGAAGGCACGGAAACCGGCGCGATCCAGATCCCGCATTCCGGCCAGCCCGTGTTCTTTCTGGCCGACCATCCCTTGACCGGTGGCTATCCCGTCATCGCCAACGTCCTCCCCGACGAGCTGGATCGGGCCGCACAAATTCCTCCGGGCGCACGCATCCGCTTCACTGCCGCCCGCCCCTTCGCCCCCATCGAACCGGAGACTGCATGACCCTGTTCATCGACACCCCCGACGCCCGCCCCATCCGCCGCATTCTGATCGCCAACCGGGGCGAGATCGCTTTGCGTGTGATCCGTGCCTGCCGGGACGAGGGGATCGAGTCGGTTGCCATCTATGCCGATGCCGACCGTGACGCCTTGTTTGTCCGCGCCGCAGATCAGGCCCATGCGCTCAAGGGCGATAGCCCGGCAGACACCTACCTGAACGTCGAAAAGATCCTTTCGCTTGCCGCAGCCTCGGGTGCGGACGCGATCCATCCAGGATATGGCTTCCTGTCCGAACGCGCCGACTTTGCACAGGCGATCATGGATGCCGGGCTGGTCTGGATCGGTCCCGATCCGCAGGTGATCGAGGCGCTTGGCGACAAGATCGAAGCGCGACGCATCGCGGAATCCGTAGGGGCACCGCTCGTTGCGGGATCCTCAGGTTCGGTCACGGCCCCCGAGGCGCTGGACTTCGCCCGTGCGAACGGCCTGCCGCTGGCCATCAAGGCCGCCCATGGTGGTGGCGGACGCGGCATGAAGGTTGCATGGCGGTTGGAGGAGGTGGAGGAGCTGTTCGACTCTGCCACGCGCGAGGCGGTGTCCGCCTTCGGTCGCGGCGAGTGCTTCGTGGAACAGTTCCTGAACCGCCCCCGCCATATCGAGGCGCAAGTGCTGGCCGACCGTCATGGCACGGTGAAGGTTCTGGGCACGCGCGACTGCTCGCTTCAGCGGCGCAACCAAAAGCTGGTGGAGGAGGCCCCTGCCCCCTTCCTTGCGCCAGAGATGACACAGCGCATTCTGAATTCGGCACGCGACATCTGCGCGAAGGCCGGTTACAGCGGTGCGGGCACGGTGGAATTCCTGCTGTCGGAAAATGGCACCCTGTCGTTTCTGGAGGTGAACACCCGGCTGCAGGTCGAACATCCGGTAACGGAGGAGACAACGGGCATCGACCTCGTGCGGGCAATGATCCGCGTGGCTGCAGGCGCGCGGCTGGTCGATGATACGACGCCTGAGCCGCGCGGCCATTCGATCGAATTCCGCATCAATGCCGAAGATCCCGCCCGCGGCTTCCTGCCCACACCCGGACCCGTGACACTGTGGGATGCTCCCTCCGGCCCGGGCGTGCGGATGGACAGCGGTGTATCCACTGGCGGCATGGTGGCAGCCACCTTCGATTCCATGATGGCAAAGCTGATCGTGACTGGTGCCACGCGAGCCGAGGCTTTGGCTCGTGCCGCCCGCGCCTTGGCCGAATTCCGCGTCGAGGGGGTGGCAAGCGTGATCCCGTTCCACCGTGCGGTGCTGAAGCAGGATGATTTCCGTGCGCCGGACGGCGATTTCCGCGTCCATACCCGCTGGATCGAAACCGACTTTGCAGGACCACTTGGGGCTGAACTGGCGCTGCATCCGCGTATCGAACCCGCCCAAGGCGCCCCCTTTCTTCGTGTGGCGATAGAGATTGACGGCAAGCGGCACGAACTGGGTCTGCCGCAGGGGCTCATGTCGGCTGTTCCGGCGGGCGCTCCACCTGCGGCACCCCAGCAGCCGGCAGATCCAGACATGGTCTGCGCTCCCGTCTCCGGCACCCTGACGCTTTGGCAGGTGGATGTAGGGTCCGAAGTGGCAAAGGGGGATGTCATCGCAATCATGGAAGCGATGAAGATGGAAACACGGGTGGAGGCACCGAAAGCCGGCCGGATCGAGCATCTGGCACAGGCAGGTAGCCTTATTGCTTTCGACGCCCCCATCGCAAGAATTGTGTGAAAAGTCCCTGCCCCTTTCGCGGGGGCAGGTTCCGAGTAGAGAACTGCAGCAGATCGCTTCTTCGATGCCGATCCTCTACAAGGTAGCCTCTGAACCAGGATGAGGCAGAGTGATACGGTTCCCTATATCTTGAAAGACGCAGGGAGCCTTCGAAGGGCGCGGCCATTGCTGGGCACATTCTCAGGCTTTTGCTGCCCCATAAGATAACCTGAACCGGAGGCACCGCCCGATGGACGGGCGGCGCAATGGTCACTCGGCGACGCGGGCTTGCGGCAGGTTGTTCAGTCCGGTCATAACGTCTTCGGCGGTGGCCGGATGGTTCTTGACCGAGCTTGTCCACTGGCCCCAGACCGTTTCGTCTATCACGTCGCCATTGGCACCAAGCGCTTCAAGACGTTGCTGATCCTCCTCCGTCAACACCTGCTTCGGGAGTGGTCCCAGATGTTTGAGGTCGCTGGCGGCAATTCCCAGCATCTCCCCCACGCGGTTACCGTAATCGTCGTGGACCAGCATGAAATGCCAGACCATCCGTTCCTGCACGTCCCGTTCACAGTCGGCCAGAAGAGTGCCCATGTTCAGGACAAGGTCATCACGCTCCCATTGCATCATGGTGCAATAGCGACCCCGGGCCTGAACGTAATCATTGCGTCGTTCCAGCACGCTGCGCGTCAGCCGGCCCGTGATCTCGGGCTGGTGGTTCGGTGCGTCGCGATCGGATTCGTGTAGACCCTGATGAATGGAAGGTTCGTAGTTCACATGGGGATTCTGTCCCGGTGCCAGATCGCGCCCGAAGGACATTTGCCCGCCGTTGTAGTTGGTGGCAACTTTCGCGTTCTTGGCCTGGTTCACGGGCAGTTGAAGGTAGTTCGTGCCTACACGGTAACGCTGCGTGTCCGAATAGGAAAAGGTGCGCCCGACCAGCATCTTGTCGTCCGAGAAGTCGAGTCCATCTACCAGCACGCCCGTCCCCATGGCGATCTGTTCATTCTCGTTGAAGAAATCCTCCACGTTGCGGTTCAGGGTCATCACGCCGACATGACGCAGTGGGAAATCTTTTTCCGGCCAGATTTTGGTGTCGTCCAGCGGATCCCAGTCCAGTTCGGGATGATCGTGGTCGTCCATGATCTGGACGTAGAAATCCCATTGGGGATAGTCCCCCCGTTCGATCGCAGTAAACAGATCCTTGGACGCGGAACCGAAATCCTTGCCCTGCACCTTTTCCGCCTCGGCTGCCGTCAGGCAGGCGATGCCCTGCCGTGGATGGAAATGGTATTTCACCAGAACCGACGTGCCGTCCGCGTTCACCATCTTGTAGGTGTTCACGCCGAACCCCTCCATATGGCGATAGGAGGCGGGGATGCCGCGGGGGCTGAACAGGTGCGTAAGCATGTGCATCGCCTCGGGCGTTTGCGACATGAAATCGAAGATGCGGTTCGGCTCCTGCCGGAATGTGACCGGATCGGGCTTCAGTGAATGAATCACGTCCGGAAACTTGATCGCGTCACGGATGAAGAAGACGGACAGGTTGTTGCCGACCAGATCCCAGTTGCCATCCTCGGTATAGAACTTGACGGCAAAGCCGCGCGGATCGCGGGCCACTTCCGAACTGTCCCGACCGCCGATGACGGTGGAAAATCGGATGGCGAGTGGCGTCTTCTTGCCCTTTTCCTGAAACAGCTTCGCGCGGGTATAGGTGGAGGCGGGTTCGTCCCCGATCATTCCCGTCGCCTCGAATTCACCATAGCAGACGAAGCCGCGCGCATGGACAACACGTTCCGGAATACGTTCCCGGTCGAAATGGGTGATCTTTTCAAGGAAGTGATAATTTTCCAGTGTCGCGGGTCCGCGACTGCCGACCGTGCGCTGCGACTGGTTGTCGGTGATCGGATGTCCCTGCCGGTCGGTCAGGGTCTTGGCGTCTTTTGATGAAACTGGCTTATCCATGGCTTCTCTCTGGAGGGGCTGTGGCATTTTCAACCTAAGGCGGTATGGAATACATTCAACTGCCTACTCGGCCGGGGGCAGCCTCGGCCCGGACCGCCGGCTTCGATGGGCGATGCAACGGATGGGTGGCGCACATCGTCCGCTCTGCCGCAGACATAGGCGAATGCGGGATCCCTTTCGAATTGCGGGGCGGCACGAAGTGGCATACCCCGACTGGGGCGGCTCGCAACGGGGAATGGCGGCATGCAACTCTCGGTTTTCATGGCGGGGTTGATGGTGGGGTTGAGCCTCATCGTCGCGATAGGTGCCCAAAATGCCTTTGTCCTTCGGCAGGGGCTGAAGGGGCAGCATGTGTTCTGGGTCTGCCTGACATGCGCCATGTCCGATGCCATCCTGATCGCTATGGGCGTCATGAGCTTCGGGACCGTGATCAACCGTTTTCCTTGGGTCGACCCGGTGATGCGTTATGCCGGAGCGGCCTTTTTGCTGTGGTACGGGACCAAGAGCATGCTTTCGGCCTTCCGCTCCGATTCAGCCTTAGTGATCGCGACCGAGGGACGGCAGCCCTCCTTGATGACGGCTGTGCTGACCTGCCTCGCGCTGACCTGGCTCAATCCGCATGTCTATCTCGATACGGTCGTGCTGCTGGGGGCGGTTTCCACGCAGTTCGATGGTGCCAGGTTGGCATTTGGTGCCGGTGCGGTCACCGGGTCATTTCTGTTCTTCTTCAGTCTTGGATACGGGGCCGCACACCTACGCCCCGTGTTCGCCCGCCCCTCCGCATGGCGCATCCTCGAAGGGTCCATCGCCCTTGTCATGTGGGGCATCGCCCTTGGTCTGGTGGGACTATTCCCAGAACTTGGATAGGATCCCGCAATCAACGGACTGGCAACTTGGCGACGTCACGCAGCCTTCGGATCTTCCGAACCATCAGCAGGCGCCGGTCTGATTTTTGCGAAATCGGATCGACTCCAGCTTTCGATCACGGCGTTTCCATCACCGGATTAATAAACGCTCGCAACGCCACGGATGGCCAACGGTCGTGATAGCAGAGGCGAGGCCTCCCCATCATTCCGCAAGGGCGGGAACCAATAAGCCTCTGCCTGCCGTATTCTTGGCAACCTGGCGACGGTGTGCAAGTCAAAGTAATGCTGGCGGCCTCTGACAGTTCGACAGCTTGTCGCCGCAGCGCCGCCCACTAGTTGCGCTCATCATGGTCAGTGATCGCAACATCATGAAAAGTCTCGTGACCGTTCGGGAACCAGCCCTCGGCTGATTTGTTGAGGCGAGGGCGGCACATTGTTCTGCTCCACCACCACAGATGAAATCCTGCATGACCGCCAAGGTGGCACGCACACGAGACCATGGAAAGGTTCACGAGATGCAGCAGGCGGCAACCGCAACGAAACGACACGCGATGGATGGCACGCCCGCATACGGACGGAGTTGGTCCATCAACCCGGTCCATGCAATTTTTCTGGCTTTTGTGTTCCCGCTGTTTCTGGGCACGTTGGTGGCAGACATCGCCTACTGGCGTAGCGCCGAGATTCAGTGGTCGAATTTCGCGCAATGGCTGAACGCGGGTGGTCTTTTCGTCGGAGGCTTCGCCCTGCTTTGCGCACTGGTCAGCGTGGTTCGTCACCGCAAAGCTTCGACCCGGCGTCCACTTGCATATTTCGTAATCCTAATCGCGTCTTGGATCGTTGGCCTCGTCAATGCCTTTGCCCATTCTCAGGATGCATGGGCCATTATGCCCGAAGCACTATGGTGGTCGGGGGCGGCAGCGACACTGGCGCTGATCGCGTCGTGGCTTGGTTATGCAGGCTTCACTGCAAAGGAGGCATTCTGATGCGATCCATATTCCTTACCAGCGCCCTTCTGGCGGTACTTCCCATCGCGGTTCAGGCCCAGTCCACTGGCCAGGACCCGCAGCTGCCCGAACCCCGTTCGGGCCTGCTTCCTGACATGACGATACCGCGTCCCGCCCTATGGGGAGATGAGGTTCCGACCGTGCCCGAGGGCTACGAGATCACGGCCATTGCCACTGGACTGAAAATCCCGCGCCAGACCCTGATATTGCCGAATGGCGATATCCTTGTTGCTGAAGGCAAGGGTGCGGGTGCACCGGCTATGCGACCTAAAGACCTTATTGCCGGCATCATCAAGGGCTGGGGCAAAAGCCCCGAGCCCGGTGGGAATCGGTTGACACTCCTCCGCGATGCGGATGGCGATGGCGAATACGAGGTGCAGACTGTCTTCGCCGAAAACCTGAATTCCCCCTACGGTCTCGCCTTCATCAACGGGTCAATTTACGTAGCCAATCAGGATTCGGTGGTCCGTTTCGACTACACCGAAGGTGAAACCGAGGCCTCTGCCCCCCCGGAGGTGCTGACACTTCTGCCGTCTGCGCTTAATCATCATTGGACCAAAGCCATGACGGCCAGCGCGGACGGGAGATTTCTCTACGTAGGCATCGGGTCGAACAGCAACATCACAGAACGTGGAATTGATGCTGAGGAAAACCGCGCGATGGTCTGGGAGATCGACGTCGCGACAGGGGCGCATCGGCCTTATGCCACCGGTATTCGGAACCCGACCGCGCTGACGATCCAACCCGGCACCAATGCACTCTGGGCTGTGGCGAACGAGCGTGACGAGATCGGCCCGGACCTGGTGCCCGACTATCTGACCTCGGTGCAGGAGGGAGGCTTTTATGGCTGGCCTTACAGCTATTGGGGCCAGAACGTAGATATCCGGGTGCAACCGCAGGACCCTGAAAAGGTCGCTTCGGCCCTCGCGCCGGATTATGCACTTGGTGCGCATGTCGCGGCATTGGGGGTCGACTTTTCGACCGATGCAATGGGACCACAGTTCGCGGAAGGGGCTTTCGTTGGCATGCATGGAAGCTGGAACAGAAGCGAACCTGTCGGCTACAAAGTTGTCTTCGTTCCGTTCGAGAATGGATCCCCAACAGGTGAGCCGATTGATTTCGTGTCCGGCTTTCTGGTCGATTCAGGCAGCACTCGTGGTCGTCCCGTAGGGGTTACCGTCGATCCGGAGGGTGCAGTGATCGTCGCGGATGATCTATCCAATACGGTCTGGCGTGTCTCACCGATCAGTCCATAAGTCTGATCACGGCGCATCGCCATGGGTCGGCTGGCATTGGTTGAATGCCCAGAATTGGGTCTGTCCAAAGTGAGCGTGTTAGATTTATACGGAGGGAGCTTTGTGCAGATTCTGGAAGGTTTAAGTGGGCTGCGTATCACTGTTGCATTTCCTGTCAAAGCCAAACCATAGTGGAAATCAACGCAACCGAATTTTGGATTCCACGCGATCCGCAAGGATTCCGGAAAGCATACAGAATGCCGGGTTATCGTGGTCGATCAAAATCTCCGGCGCGGCTTTATACCCTACTTGCAGATATACGACGCTTCATTTCGATGAACCTTTGGCGGTCATAACTTGGCTGCCATATCAATCTGGAAAATACAGCGAATATTTGCCACGCGATGAGCGCGATGAGAAGGCAAAGAACGCTCGAGATCGGGCGGTCATATCTTGGTGCGCTCGAACCTTACAGGAAATTTCAATGCGCCTATGCCTTTCTGCACTCACTTTGTTTTGCGCTCTCAATTTGACCGCGCTGCCCGTGGCCGCACAGTTCGCCACGCTGCCACCAGCTGGCGAGTCGATGAGCTTCTCATCTGCGCAATGCGGTGCATTGCGGGAGATCCAGAATGCGGTGGCGACCCGGTCGGCCGATGACATCGAGAGGATCGGCGCGGCCATGGAGGCTAATCAGTATGCGGACCCGGCCGAGGTGGCACGTATTTCCGGATTATCGGTGCCTACTGTCACCACGATGGGAAGTTTGAATCAACAGGACGGCATGGCATTCTCTATGGTTTTCGGATCCATGCTTCGTCAATATCATCCCGACTTGCTGATGAAGGTGCTGCGCGAACGTGGCCCCCTTGGTCAGGTGCCAGACGTCTCCGGCAACCCTTTGGGAATGGCGCTTCTGGATGGATTGATGAACACTGCTCAGCAGACATACTTGGAGCAATGCGCCTGAAGTCATGGGCGCTTGCCAGCGCCTGTGCCGCCCATCCTCCAAAATGATTATTGCGCTTTATTATTCGGAAATGTTGCGAGCTATTGGGGATACCTCAACCGCAACACTCTGGTATCCTGATATGTCGAACAATACTTTTTTCTGCGGGATCATGTGCAAATGAAGGCTATCCTCGTTTAAGCCAATATCCGCCATATCGAGGATAACAGCAACCGCATTAGGTCGGCGTATTCTCCGTGATAACATGTAGGCCCCTTCCGGTATTTGTGGTGATCCCATTTGCCATTTTTTTGATCTTATGCCATGACCGCCGGATTCCAGCCAGCAGAAATCCATAATATCAATCGTTCGCGCGCCGAGAATATTGGTTTTCATGGCTATCAACATCAAGATTAAGTTTTGATGAGAGTTGTTTGGCGCCTCGAGCTTGCAATTAATTTACACATTCCGTCAATCGCGAGGCGTATTTCAGACAGCCGGTAATAGCTGAGTTATACATTGGTGAAATCGCCGCCTGGGCCAAACCGCCACGTAGACGCCGTTATTCATGCTTTGTCTTAAAACAGGAACTTGTGGCTTCCATCCGATGCTAATGTCGCAATAAATGCTGGTATCCACCCCGAACCGTGACCCCAGCTTGATGACGCTGCGAAGTGCATGACGACTCACCGGCCTCCAGATATTGCGAAAGGGATCTCTGGCAGATAAAAGAACTTTTCTCCGGCAACGCGTCTGGCTGTGTGATATAACGGAAAAGCACTCTGCGCGTTCACCAGATGATGCTGCTGGCGCAAAGACAATACGCCTGCGCCTACAATCAGGATCATCCCGACGGATGCCAGCAGATCGGGCGTCTAATTGAAAAACACGATGCCCCAGATGACGGCATATCCTATATAGGCGAAATCGAAGATCCCGATCATCGCAGGCGGGGCGTTCTGGTAAGCGGCAGCGGCTCCCACGCTGCCGATCAGGATCGCGGCCGCTAGCCGCAGAATTGAGATCCATTCAGCTTGTCCCATCAGGGTCCAAGGCGAAAGCATGAATTCCTGCCGCAATTCCGCTGGCACCAGCAGGATCAGCCCTGCGGCGAGACATACGCCGATGATGAAGCCGACGTTCAAGGCAAGAGATAAGGTGAACGGATGCTCCTCACGGCATCGGGCACGCGTGACGATCATGGCCGAGACCAGAGAGAAAAGGGCATTGACGTTGAAGTCGCCTGCTTGGGGTCGGAGGATGAGCAGAACACCGATAAAGCCAAGGACAACCGCGAACCACCCATTCTTCGAGATACGATCCCCGATGAACAGCGCCGGAAAAAGGGTGATGAAGATGGGCAACGTAAATAAGCCGTTGCCGCCGTCGGGTGAGACAGCTTCGGCAGCGCCAGATAGTAGCAGGCTCACATGGCGATCAACATCAGGGTCCGCACGGCAATCCAACCAAGGGCCCCCGACCTGCGCGGGCGGGTGTTCGATACGGTCAGGATGATCAGGATCGGAAGCAGGATCAGCGAGCGGATGACGAAGATCTGGCAGATGACGAAGTTGCCACTGGTCATCTTGATCAGAGCATCCCCCAGCGACAATGCGAGAACCGTCAGGATGATCGATCCAACGGCGAGGAGGATGCGGTCAGACCGTGCGCCTTCTCCGGTTCACGGCATTGCATACTCCATGCTGGCGGACGGATCTTCCAAGGCCGTCAGTCGCTGACTGTAGATGACAAGGGCTGTCCCAATTCCATCAGCCTTCAGGGCATGTGTCCGGACATCCAAAGCGCCACAATCGACGCCCTCTTCAGATAGATCTGCTCTCTGAAGGGGGAAATTCTCTCATCAGCGCCACGTCGTTCCATCGGCGGCTGCGCAGCCATATGGCGGAACCACATCACCGAAAGTCGCATGAAGCTTGTCGCAGCCCCATTTGTTAAGCGCTGCTGGCATGCGGGTGTTTATCTCGATACCCACCTCGTTGTAGGGCGAGACGGTGTTCGAGACGTAACTGTACCAGCGTTGGCCGATGAATGCAGACACTGCGACGAGGACAACAAGTACGACCAGTATCACTTTTGCCATAAGACTTCCCATGCGGTTCACTGTAGATAGTTGCGTTTTGTCCGTGATGGCAAACACTTGCAAGAGGTTGATCTCGGAACGGAAGAAGCGAAGACGCCATCGTCCGGTGTAAGTGGAAATCAAACTGCCCTGATTTGGTCATATCCGTTCGGCCGGTTGCGCTTCAAGACATGCATCCATCTCCTTGAACTGCATGCTGAGCGTGGCTGCATCACATGGACGAGCGTCATCGGACGGCTGACGTTAAGCGTGTCGGTGATAGCCACAACATAACGGAGTTGCTGCGGGGGATCGTACTTATAATTGCGCGTCTATAGCCATCCATCGGAGCGTCGATCTCCCATCATTCGTAAGCGGGTATCTTCAAATACGTTTGGTTGTAGGGCCTCCGCCAGCCTGCCGAAGACATGGTAAAGGTATGCATGTGTCCCGCGCTGACCCCGCGAGAAGGACTTAATTAACAGATTACCAGCTTTACCGATCCCGTTGACGGGATCAGGTGAAGTGCGGGAACGCGGCAAGATTACAATGGCGAGGCTGCTGGTGTATCTCGTTCTGCCCCGGAGCGGAGCGGGAACGACCAACCGGGTAGGCTTCCCAACATGTGCTCGTCATGTGCTCGAAAATCAACATTGGAGTAGGCTGTTACTCCTCGCGTTCAATGCAGGCATGCGGCGAAATTCTTTCATGGCCGCATGCCTGCCGCCTTCACAAGACCCGGCTACTTCACCAGTTGCAGCGCAATTCCACCGAAAGCGGCCATGAGGACGACAAGCCATGGCGAAACCTTCCAAACCATCAAAGCGACAAAGCAGGCCGAGGCCAATGCAAAATCACGCATGCTGCCAATCGCGCTGGTGAAGACGGGCGAGTAGAGCGCTGCCCCCAATATCCCGACGACGGCGGCGTTCGCTCCGCTCATGGCTGATCGGGCCTGCGGCAGTGCGTGAAGAGCGTTCCAGAACGGCAGCACTCCGATCAGCATCAGGAAGCCCGGCAAGAAGAGAGCCAGCAGGGTAAGGGTCGCGCCAACGACGCCGTTGGGTTCCGGCCCGAGAGCGGCACCAAGATATGCGGCAAAGGTGAACAGCGGCCCGGGCACCGCCTGCGCCGCGCCGTAGCCTGCGAGGAACCGGTCGGGCGATACCCACCCCGTATCGACAACTTCGGCATGCAGTAACGGAAGGACGACATGACCTCCGCCAAAGACCAGAGATCCGGCACGATAGAAGCTGTCCACCACCGCCCATCCTTGCGAGAGGTCCGCCAGAACCGGAAGGAGCAAAATAAGAGCCGCAAAGGTCGCCAAGCCGATTATCCCCTGACACTTGGTGACAGGCACCGTTATGTGTCCTCCGATATGGCTTTCCGATTCACGACCCGAGATCAGGCCCGCCACGGAGCCGAAGAAGATCGCTCCGATCATGCCGACGGCTTCGGGAAGGAAGGCCAACACGGCAATCGCGCCGACGGCGATGGTTGCCCGCGCGCGATCGGGACAAAAGCTACGGGCCATGCCCCATACTGCCTGTGCCACGATGGCGACGGCCACGATCTTCAGCCCATGCAACACTCCGTTGCCTACAAGACCTGACCCCGAGGAGGCGGTAAAGGCGAAGACCAGCAGGATCAGGGCGGATGGCAGGGTAAAACCCACAAAGGCCGCGAGTGCGCCCAGCCAGCCGGCGCGCATCATCCCCAAGACGAAACCGACTTGCGACGACGCTGGTCCGGGCAGGAACTGGCACAGTGCCACCAGATCTGCATAAGACTGATCGGACAGCCAGCGCCTGCGCATCACAAATTCCTCGCGGAAGTATCCGAAATGAGCAATCGGACCGCCGAAAGAGATCATGCCCAACTTTAGAAAGGCTCGGAACACCTCGGCCGGTGTGCCTGTCGCGGGGGTGTTGGCAGGATGGGTCATTGAAATCCGGTTTCGCATTTCGGGTCCTGGTCAGTTGACCACTCGGGCGCACATTCGACAACACGAGATAGCGCGTGCCTCAAGATCGCTGAACGCCTTGGCTGCGCGGTTCATAGACTATCGATCGAGGAGAAGTCGCGCCGTGGGGTGCAGGGCGCACAGCATACGAAGCCGGACAGCAGGCGTGATGCGTCATCGCAAAACCGGATTGCTTGGGACGACAGGCATCGTCTCGATATTCGAAGCATCCATTCGATCCCTCAGGTGTCCAACTTAAAAAGACATCGTAACGGGGAGACGTAACAGGCCTGTGTGCAACAAGTCGTGTCGTAAGGGATGCGGCTGCAACGCGTAGAGGAGTCTGCACGATATTTTTCGGCGTCGTAGCGTCAGTCGGCTGGTCTGATACTGATTCTGATAGCGTTCACAGCTAGGCAGAAACCGCTTATGAAATGCAAAAGAAAACTAAAAGCAGTGTAGAAGTCTCGACTTCGATTTGCATTCATCACCGCTTTCATTCGGAGCTATCCATTCGCGCGGCCGGTTTCTGACAGCCGAAGCAATACGTTCGGGTAAATTAACTTTTCGGGGCAAGCAAGCGGCGTTGGCGGTGCCACCCGAGTCATTCCAGCCCTCAACGCCGCTCCGCCTCTGCAATAGCCTTGGCAAGGAACCTGCCCAAAATTCGTGATCCATCGCGCGAAGGGTGTGTTAGGTCGGCGCCAAGGAGCCTCGAGTCGTTCGGATCGAAAATATCTTCCGAGTCGAAAAAATAAACCCCATCGTGAGACTGGGCGTGGATCTCGATGCGCCGCTCAAGTTCAACAAGACCTGCGCGACAGTTCCGGAATGAGGCGGACTCAACCGCCTGATAATACCCCATCCACAAGACACGGGCGCCGGACATCCGGGCATCGGAAATGAGGTCCGGAATGTCCCCGGTGGATCCATCAGTGGAAATCTGCGCGTCGATGACGGCGTCACAACGACCGCATCCGCAGGATCCGCCAAGATCGTTGGCCCCTCCGTTCATGACAACCCAGTTCCATTTCCCGGCAGAAAGCTGACGTGGAATGCTTAACCCGACAAGGGATGCTGCCTTGGATGCATGAAGTCGCGCGCCCGGGGCGGCACGACTGACAACGTCCCGATCCAACTCGGCGGCGATGACGTGACCGATCGTCCCTTGGTTCCAAGCCAGAACGGAGTCGCCGATGACTAGGATATCGCCGCCTGACTGGCGCGGCGCTATTCCGCAGCCTGCAATCAAAATACAGACGAGAGCGATCATTCGAAGCGGCATCATTGCGTTCCATCTCGTTGGTGACAAGTTGTGGAAAAGGTCTTCGATTGAAGTTTCACTGTCATCGTGATCCGTGCTGTCCCAAAGGGACTTAGCCCATGGCCGCAGTTATTTCGGAACCAACACACGATACATTATGTAAATAATGCCTTGTGGTTTGGCGAGCGCCATTTCCAACCGCGACTTTTGTTTGAACGCAATGCCTTGTTCAAACGGGAGATTGCGAAATGGGTGCCGGATATTCACAGCTGAGCGTTGACGAGCGCAAGGAGATCGAGCGCTGGAGGCATGCTAAAGTCTCGGTCGAGGAGATGGCGCGGGTCCTGAATCGCCACCGCTCGACCATCTTCCGCGAGATCCGGCGCAACCACTTCCATGACGCGGGCCTGCCGAAGGTGCGCGGCACCTTGGGCATGGCGGCGCAGATCCGCACGGTCGATCGCCGCGCCCGCCAGCGCAAGCTGATCCGCCATCTGCAGCTCTGTCGCAGATCGTCGATTACGTCACGGCCGACTGGACACCCGAACAGATCGCCGGCCGCCTGCGGCTCGAGAACGCCCGACCCCGCCTGTCAGGAGACGATCTACCGCTGCATCTACGGTCGCAAAGGCATGAAGCGCGAACTCTCGTGGTATCCGCCCACCCACCGCAAATCCCGCCGCCCACGGCGGAGTCGCAGGCCCGCATCCCGAAGTTCCACTAGGATGTCAGCCCCGTGACCTGCCGCATCACGCCCGCAAATCCATCACCTTTGATCGAGGCACCGAGTTCATCTCCTGGCCGCACCTCCAGGCCGAGATCTGCACCGCCAGCTGGTTCTGCAATCCTTCCACGCTCTGGCAGAAAGGCACAGTCGAGAACGCCAACCGCCGCACCCGCCGCTGGCTGCCGCGCGACATCGACATCCGCCAGGTCACAGAGCCGGACCTCTGCGACCGTCTTAACGCCACGCCCCGCAAATGTCTCGGATGGAGAACCCCCGCCGAGGTCTTCAAACAGAATATGCTGGAGAGCAGGACATGACCGACCTACCCTCACACCAGCAGAAGTCGCATTTCATGTGGCGCGTACCTTAGGGTCTGGTCGTGCGGCGAAAGTGCCGCGTTCGTCATACATCCCATGCATCCGGTGGATGCAAAGATTTGCGTCACGGCATTCATCTATGTCACGGGCCCACCTTTTTAGCTCTGAACACTGCCACCAAATTGCAAAACGGTTGAACGCTCGTGTTTCGCGTCCTCCCACTCGGTCCTGTCACGAAGCTTGCAGAGTCAAACTTGGGGCCGAAGTCATAGATGGCGCACCAGATGCCAACCATTCTTGTCTCGGCACGGAAACGCAGGTGGTGCGTCATATCCGTACCCACCCCAATATACCGGCAAATCGATAAAGATTGTTTGAAGTCGCAAGGATCAACGACCACCGCTTCAGAAAATTGTATTGTTATGGCAAAGTGCGATGGCTTCCTCTAGGTCTACGTCTTCCCCAACCTCGCAGCTTGTGCAGTTGAGCCTTCAGCAAGAGAGCTTTAAGCCAGCCACAATGAAAACCAGCCGCCGCACCTCGTCACGGGGAAGGTGCCCCTGGTTCATCGCGTTCTGAATCGTGACACCTTCAATGATGACATCGAGCGCGCGTGCAGTGGCCGGGGCGAAATGTCGGCTCATCAGGGCATTGGTCCTTAGCGTCCAGTCCTTGATCAACGCCTTTGCCGAAGGTGTGCGCGCGGCATAGCCGTAGAGTTCGAAATTGACGTTCATGCTCGTGGCCGACTCCCACAGACCATCTGAGAGCAGGCCAGCAAGTCTCTCGCAAACAGCTTCCGGGGTATCTGCCTGTGCAAGCTGCGCTTCCACCCTGTCAAGAACGGACGTCATCAACCGTCGGAACACCTCTTCCAGAAGCTCCTCGATGCCATTGAAGTAGTAGGTCGTTGATCCGAGCGGCACATCAGCCAACAGCGCCACCCTGCGATGTGTGCAGGCGGCCACACCCTCCGTAGCAACGACCTTGATCGCCGCTTCGATGATCCGCTCTCGGCGTTGCGGGTCGGGCTTTCGCCGTGGTCGTGCAACGCGGCCTTCTTGTTGGTTTTCCTTCATAAGAACGGCTTACTGTAATGTGTGGACATATGTCCATTAAATACGTAGGTGTTATGGACACATGTCCACTTCTTCGGAGAATCCATGACCTACGATCATCGCGCCGCACGCTCCGCCTTGTCGGCCCTGTTCTTCCTTCCGGGATTTGGACTCGCGTCATGGGTGACGAGGACTCCCGCGATCCGCGACGGTCTCGAGGCTTCCTTGTCCGAGATGGGGTTCGTGCTGTTCGGGCTGTCGGTCGGTTCGATGACCGGCATCCTTTCCTCTGGCTGGTTCGTCGGCCGGATAGGAACCCGGCGGGTCACCCTCATCGGCCAGTCACTCATTTGTTTCTCGACGGTCGTCATTGCGGCAGGGGCTGCTTTCGGATCCCCCCTGCTCGTGGCCTTCGGTCTGGCGCTTTTTGGTGGCGGTGTGGGATTTGCGGAAATCTCGATGAATGTCGACGGCGGGACGCTGGAAAGGGACAGCGGCAAGCCGATCCTGCACGCGCTGCACGGGTTCTTCAGCCTCGGAACCGTCGTGGGTGCATTGGTCGGCATGGCAATGACGGCCATCGCCCTGCCGGTCACGTGGCACCTGGCGTTGGTGAGCGTTGTCGCCATTGCAATCCTTGGTTTCGCGATCAGGCAATTGCCGGAGCAGCTCTCAATTTCTGCCGGAAGTGAAGGCTCCGGTTCGGCTGTGGCCCGGCCCCGGCCACTTTACCGCGATATGCGACTGGTCCTGATCGGGCTGGTGGTCCTTGCCATGGCAATGGCGGAAGGAGCTGCGAACGATTGGCTGCCGATCCTGATGGTTGACGAGCACGGCTTCAGCGAGACTTCCGGTTCGCTGATCTACCTGACCTTCGCTGCCGCGATGACCGTCGGACGTTTCGTGGGCGGCGGCCTGCTAGAGCGGCTTGGACGGGCAACGCTGATCCGCGGTTGTGCGGTGCTGGGGGCAATAGGGCTCGCGATCATCATCACAACGCAATCGCCGGTGCTGGCCTGGCTCGCAGTCGTCCTTTGGGGCCTAGGCGCCTCTCTCGGCTTTCCGGTTGCGATCTCGGCTGCGGGCGATAGTGGCGAAGATACGGCCGCGCGGGTCAAATTTGTCGCGATGGGCGGCTACATCGCCTTCCTCGTCGGGCCACCCTTTCTTGGCATGCTGGGCGAGGAAGTAGGCCTGCGTGGTGCGATGGGCGTCATCTTCTTCTTGTTGCTGATCGCCGCCATGGCGGCATCCGCCACAGGCCGCAAGGCGGCCCCGGTCCTGACCGCGGGCTAAGGACGGCGTCCTGTGATGATCATGCACCTGCTGAACGGCATCTACGGGCGTTGTGCCTCCGTGATGCAGCCAGAGGAATTTCCTTGTTGCCTGCCGTTCTTCCCCTGCATGATCAAAGAATAGGGGAGGATCGACATGAAATCACGAATTTCAGGACTTATCGCTTCTTACGCGATCACGGCAGCTTGGGCACTACCCACATGGGCAGAGCAGGTTGAGGGGCGATCCAGGTCGAACGTGCCGTCCGACATCAATTATCTGCTTTATACACCGGCTGACTATGACGCATCCGACGCCGACTTTCCGCTGATCGTCTGGCTGCATGGGGGGATCAGGGCGGATCGGACATAGCAAAGCTTCGGACAGGTGGATTGCCGAAGATGATCGAAGAAGGGCGTGATTTCCCGTATCTGGTGTTCTCGCCTCAAAATCCCAGCGAGGAGCTCCTCTACCCCATCGAACGGGTGAAGGCCGCCCTGGATGAGGTCGTGACCACGCACCGGGTGGACGAAAGCCGGATCTACGTGATGGGCTATAGCCGCGGCGGCTTCGGTGCTTGGTCACTGGCAGAGCAGTTTCCGCAGGTGTTCGCTGCAGTCGTTCCGATCGCGGGTGGAGGAGTCCGTCATTACCTGAACCGCACCAGCGAGCATGCCGCATTCTGGATCTTTCATGGCACCGAAGACGAGGTGATCCCGCTGTCGGACTCCGTCGTCATGGCTCAAAGGCTGCAGGAGCTGGGTCGGGATGTCCGTCTGACAGTGGCGGAAAGTACCAGTCATGAAGAGATCGAAACCACTGCACTCAATGACGCCGATCTTTGGAAATGGCTTGGCGAAAAAAGCCTCCCCGACGTTCCTAGTGTGGCAGGTCCGTGATCCCCCGGGGTTGTGGGCGCCATTGATGGAATGACGGGTGTTGTCTCTCGCGGCTAAGCTGTGTCCTCTATCACTGACCTTGGCGAAGCCATCCGAACTGCGGAGCGTTGATGCCGACTGGCTGGGCAGGTTGCCAGCCGTTGGATCGAGGTCACTCAGCCCGAAGGATGAAATCCCGTGTCCCTCGACAATCTCGGGAGGCATCTGCAAGACCGTGAAGCCTCAGCGGGTCAGTGCTAGGCAGGCACGTCATTGTTGAGGTATTGGCGCAGTTCAGAGCGCAAATGTAGAAAACACGACCCCGATACATCACGGCGCGACCCTGTATCCGACGCTATGATGCGGCGGCCGGCTACGAAGGACCAGCTGTGAAACATACGACCAAGCTGACATGCGGCCCGGCATATGGTGCAGGAACCCGAACGCGATCCTATCTCGTATGCCCGGGGGGATAACCGACGATGCGCTTGAACGCGCGGCTAAAGGCTGCTTGCGATCCATAGCCAAGGCGATGGGCGGCGGTCTCGATGGGAATTCCACCGCGGCCTATCCATTCGACCGCGAGTCGCATCCGGAGATCCGTCAGATAATTGAGGGGCGTCGTTCCCGTGACGGCCAGAAACCGCTCCGCAAAGACCGAGCGCGAGGCTCCCATCTCCTCTGCGAGCGTGGCCACGGTCCAATTCCGGCCGGGATCGCGATGCACCGCCAGCAGGACGCGCCCAAGTTTCGGATCGCGCAACGCTTCCACCCACCCCGAGGCGCTACCGCATCCGTTTTCCACCCACCCGCGGACGATGGATGCGGCCACGACATCGGCGAGACGTGCCAGAATGCCTGCAAATCCCACCCGTTCCGTCAGGGTTTCGCGCTCCATCGCCTCCAGTATGGGCAAGATTTCCGGCTGGCTCGTGGAGAGCATACTCAACTGCATGATCTGCGGCATCATCACGACCAAGGGATGCATGCCCCCGAGATCGAAATCCATGCAGCCGCTGAAAATGACCGTGTCTCTCGTGCGGCAGGATCCATCCGGGCAGCTGGAAACAGCGTCGACCTTCTCGCAGATCGGGGCAGCGTTCAGGTCGCACAGGTCGTGAACCTCGACATTCTCCCTCGACAAAAGCGCATGCGCATCCCCTCGCGGAAGAAAGACTGCATCACCGCAATTCACGAGACTGCGTTCATCGCCCATACGCAGGATAGCGTTTCCCTGCGCCACGAAATGCAACTGGGCCTTTCCGGGCACGCCGCCAAAATTCACCCCGAATGGCTCCGCCAGACGTAGCCGCCGATAGGCGATGCCGTTCAGCCGCATTCCCGTCAACAACTCGCTCATCAGATCCTGGCCGGCAATGGGTGCAGGGAAATGGGGTCGATCAAGCATCTCGGACCTTTGATCAAAAGAGGCGCGCTGATTACTATAGAACGTCCGGCTCACCAACGATAGGACTGTGTTGCAATATCTCTCATATGAAAGGACTGGCCGATGCATGGGCAGATCCCACCACCCCGGCCCGGCCTTCCGGTGACACCCCGCTGGGCAGCCGTTTATGCCCTGACGTTCGGGGTATTTGGTCTTATCACCGCCGAATTCCTTCCCATGAGCCTTCTGACCCCCATGGCGGTCGATCTGGGCGTCAGCGAAGGCCTGGCCGGTCAAGCCGTAACGGCAACCGCCGTAGTCGCATTATTCACAGGATTGCTGATCGCGACGCTGACGCGGGGTGTGGATCGCCGGATCGTCTTGCTTGGCTTTTCCGTCTTGCTGATCCTTTCCAACCTGCTTGTCGCCCTGGCGCCGAATTTCACCGTGCTGCTGACCGGACGCCTTCTGCTGGGCGTGGGGATCGGCGGGTTCTGGACGATGTCTGCTGCCGTCGCCATGCGACTGGTGCCGGCTGATCAGGTTCCCAAGGCGTTGTCCCTGATCTTTGCGGGCGTCTCGCTTGCCACGGTCGTCGCAGCTCCACTAGGAAGCTGGCTTGGCGCGCTGATCGGCTGGCGTGAAGTCTATCTTGGAGGCGCAGGCGTGGGCATCCTTGCCCTCATCGCGCAATGGATCACGCTCCCGTCCATGACGTCGAGCGGTGCGGCCAGCATGCGCACACTGGTAATGGTGCTGCTGCGTCCCGGCGTCTGGCAAGGTATCATTTGCGTGGCGCTGGTCTTTACGGGCCACTTCGCGCTGTTCACCTTCATCCGCCCGTTTCTGGAAATTTCGCTGAACGCCAGCGTTGCCTGGATCACCATATTCCTGCTGGGATTTGGCGCTGCGAATTTTGCAGGAACCCTGCTGGCCGGTCCTATGATCAGGCGCAGCCTAGGCTTTACGCTGATATCGATGCCGCTGCTTGCCGGTGCCAGCGCACTGGCCCTGTCAGGGCTGGGCGAGGCATCCGTCCTTAGCCTTTTGATGGTTTCCCTGTGGGGCATGGCCTTCGGTGGCGTACCCGTTGCGTGGACAACCTGGAACACGCGCATCGCGTCGGATGAACCTGAAAGCGCTGGCGGGTTGATCGTGGCGGCCATACAATTTGCCATCGCCCTGGGGGCTGGCACGGGCGGCCTGGTCTTCGAGGGGGTCGGAGCCTCCGGCGTCTATACCTATGGCGCGGCGGTGCTGATCATCGCCAGCTTGTTGATCGCAGTCGGTGTGAAGGCCCCTGCCCGCATTTCCGCCTAAGTGGAAAGCTACGGTTACAACAACAGCTGCATGCCTCTATTTCCTCTTGACGGAGTTTCTTGATGACCACGACCTTACGCCTGACGTTTCCCCAATGGCAGGGCGGTGACAATCCGCCATATCACCTCGGCGCGATGCTTCTGTCGTGGCTGGCTCCGCCCCATGACGGACCGTCGGAAGTGGTTCCGGTAAGTCCCCCGGCCGGGGCGGAACTGCCTCTCCAGAATGGCATTCTGGACCGCAAAACCTTGCTTCGGCAGGCGCATGACGCACGTGAGCTGATCGACAGGCACGACCCGGACCGGATCGTTGTGCTGGGTGGTGACTGCCTTGTCGACCTTGCGCCTTTGGCTTATCTGAGCGAACGTTACGGGGATGATCTGGCCGTCCTGTGGATCGACACGCATCCTGACATCATGACCCCCGCGCAGTTCACCAATGCCCACGCAATGGTGTTGGGAAATTTGCTCGGCAGGGGCGATGCGGAGTTCAAGGCGCATGTTGCCCGTCCCCTGAAACCGCAAAACGTCATGTTCCTTGGCCTGCACGGTCCGTCGGACTGGGAGCGTAGCGAGATGAAGCGTCTGGAGCTGCAGGTCGTATCCCCGACGCGGCTGACCGAAGAGGGAAGCTCCCCCATCCTCGAATGGTTCCATCAGACAGGGGCACGGCACCTGGCCATCCACTTCGATCTGGACGTGCTGGATCCATCCACATTCCGTTCCCTTCTTTTTGCGAAACCCGATGTGCCTGAAAATGCATTCGCCGGCGTGGCGCAAGGCAAGCTGACCATCTTGCAGGTATTGGATGTCATCGGCGATGTGGCTCAGCAAGCCGATGTCGTCGGTCTCGGGATCACGGAGCATCTTCCCTGGGATGCGCTGGCCCTGAAGAACATGCTGGGAAAGCTGCCCCTTCTGGGGAAAGCCAGCACGTGAAGAAACGGTTCGCGGTGGCAGGGCTGAGATATTCCCTGACACCGCTTCATGAATCCGGCAGTTCGAACGGTAATCACCGCGGCCTGGTACGGGATCACTGTTCGAATGACGGATCTAGGTGTCGGGGCAGGACGAACCCGACATTCGACGCGTTGCAGCCTGGATTGCATATTGCCGAGCACTTTTGCAGGTCAAGAACGCCTGAAGCATTGCAGACGGTTACGGTGCCTTCTCTATGCGTCCCGCATGTTCGCTGAAACCGCGAATATCCCGGCAAATCTGGGCAACGCCTGCGAAGAATTCCCGATAGTAGTCGTTTCTGAAGGTGACGTAGTAGTTCAGTTCTGGCAGGTAGATAGGCGTATCCATGATGCGTAAGCGATCATCCCTCAGATACCGGACGAAGAATGATCTTGGCAAAATCGTGATGCCCATTCCACTCGCAGCAAGCTCCGCCAATGCGCCCATATTGTTGCAGTTGATCTTCTTCCGGAAGGTCAGGCCTTCGTTGTCGATGATCGGATAAAGCATCGGGCGCAAGACCGATCCCGACGATTGGGCAAGCAGTGTCATCGACAGAAGTTCTTCACGCGTCAGCGACATGCGATCACCTGCAAGGTGGGGACTGCACATCCAGACCAGCTCGATCGCGTCCAGTGGCGCATTGATAAATTGCGGCTGCAGCGTTCCCCGCGGACAGATCACGAAATCGATCTTGCGGTCCAAAAGACGCTCGATCAGCACGTTGGACAGGTCGATTTCAGGCTCGATCTCCACGCCGGGATAAGCGGATTCGATACGCTTCACAAGTTCGGGCAGCCATGACATCGCAACCAGATCGGTCACCCCCAGCCTGATCTTCAGCGGTACTGCATCGGTTCCGCGCGCGGCCGATACAAGCCGGTCGTTCAGGCGCAGCATCTGCTCTGCAATCTGGAGGATGGCTTCGCCGCGCACGGTCAGGACGGAATGCCGCCCCGAACGATCAAAGATAGGTTCCTGGAATTGGCGTTCCAGTTCTGCCAGCCGTTTCGAGATGGTGGATTGCGCCACGTGCAAATAGCTTGCAGCCGCTTCGAAGCTGCCAAGCGACGACGACCAGTAGAGTGCTTCAAGCTGGCGGATCGTAAACACGGCATTCTCACATGAATTAAATGCACTTCCGAAGGTTACTAAATATCGCTTTTTATAAAAATGGAAGGCCCATAACGTCATCGGCAGGACAACGCGATTGCGTTGAGGGAGGACAAATGACGATCAGGGAATACCCGGCGCCGCCTAAGGTTGCCGACGACTTGCTGCGCGAATACGCCGGCACCGCCAGTTCCATCATCAGCGATTGCATGGACAGGCTTCCGGGCGCTGTGGGCCTGCTGCCGTATCACGCGTCGCAAATGGTGATCGGCACCGCCTTTACCGTCCGCACCCGCGCGGGTGACAACCATGCGATCCACGCCGCATTGAAACTGGTGCGGGCGGGCGACGTGATGGTGATCGACGGCGGTGCCGACATCTCGCAAGCGCTGATAGGAGAGATCATCGTGCAGAAGGCGATGGCGGTTGGCCTTGCGGGCTTTGTCATTGATGGCGCGATCCGTGATGTCGATGCGATCCGCGCGTTGGGCCTGCCGGTTTATGCCCGCGCCGTCACCCATCGCGGACCCTACAAAAACGGCCCCGGCACGCTGAACCAGCCGATTGCGGTTGGCGGAACCGTGGTCATGCCGGGCGATATGGTCGTAGGGGATGCCGATGGCATCATCACGCTGTCGCCCGCCGTCGCCGCCGAAATCTTGCCGGCCGTTCGTGCGAAGGAGGAGCACGAGCGTCTGAAGATCGCGGAGATCCGTAACTCCATCATGGAGATGACCCGCCGCGCGGGATGAGACGATCTTTTGTCGAAAGGGAGGAGCCTTATGCGACATCTTGGATTTCTGGCCATACTGGCCTTTGCGTCACCCGCCTATGCGGGACCCGAAACCGAAGTGAAGATCGTCTTGCCTGCCGGGCCGGACCGTCTTGACCCCTGCGAGACGCCGCGTTCCGTGATCGGAAGGATCATCAAGCAGAACGTCGTCGAAACGCTGGTCGAACTGAATTATGCCGATGCAACGCTGATGCCGCGTCTTGCGGAAAGCTGGACGCAGGACGGTCCGAACGAATGGACCTTCAAACTTCGCCCCGGTGTCGCTTTTCACGACGGCGCACCCTTCGATGCTGCGGCCGTGATCTATTCAATGGAACGCACCATCGATCCGGCCCTGACCTGCATCACGCGGACTAAGTTCTTCGACGGAGTTGACATCACGGCCAAGGCGCTGGACCCGCTGACCGTCAAGTTCACCACCGTCAAGCCCAGCCCGATCCTGCCGACGCTGCTGGCGCAGATGGCCATCGCCTCGCCCAACACGCCAAAGGGGGTTTATACGAACGAACCGATCGGCACCGGTCCCTACCGTTTCGTCCAGTGGGTTCAGGGGCAGGACGTCGTGATCGAACGTGCAGACGATTATTGGGGCGAGGAGCCGGTGATCAGCAAGGCGACCTATGTCTGGCGCTCGGAATCCTCGGTCGTGGCGGCGATGGTTGCAACGAAAGAAGCCGACCTCGCGTTTTCGATCGCGCCGCAGGATGCGACGGACCCAGATATGGACAAGGTCTATCCCAACTCCGACAGCGCAATGTTCAGGCTTAGCGTCGATGTGCCGCCGCTGGACGACATCCGCGTGCGCCGCGCGATCAATCTTGCCATCGACCGCACCGCGTTCCTTGGCACCATCCTGTCCGATAAGGCGACCGAGGCGACGCAGCAGGTCGGCCCCAACGTCTTCGGCAGGAACGACAGTCTGACCCCGTGGGAATACGACCCGGACGAGGCGATGCGCCTGCTGGCCGAGGCCAAGGCCGACGGCGTGGACGTGGAGACGGAGATGCGCCTGATCGGCCGCCCCGCGATGTTCGCCAACAGCAACGAGTTCGTGCAGGCCGTGGGCGAGATGCTGCGCGCCGTGGGCCTGAACGTGAACATGGAAACGTTGGAGATGTCGCAATGGCTGGAGGTGGCGAACAAGCCCTTTGATCCGGCCCGCAAGCCCAACATCTTCCTGACGATGCACGACAACAACAGCGGCGACGCGGCCTTTACCGTCTATTTCAAGTACCATTCCAACGGGCGGCAAAGCGAGCTTCACAACTCCGAGCTTGACGCGCTGATCGAAAAGGCGGCCACCTTGTCCGGCGACGAACGCGAGGCGGCGTATAACGAGGTGTTCCGCATGATCTATCAGGACATCGTCTCGGACGTGCCGCTGTTCCACATGGTCAACTACATGCGGATCGGCCCACGGATCGACTTCACGCCGACCATCGCCAACGCGGTCGAGTTGCAGCTGGCCAAGCTGTCGCTGAAATCAAGCTGATGGCCCGCCGGGGCACCAATGCCCCGGCCACCCCACGTCGGAGGGCCCCATGGGCAGTTTCATCTTCAAACGCTCGATCCAGAGCATTCTATCGCTGATCTTCCTTGTCATCGTCGTGTTCTTTCTGGCGCGCGTGACCGGATCCCCTGCGATGCTGTATCTGCCGCCCGAGGCGACGCAGGACCAGCTCGACGCCTACAACACGCTGCACGGGTTCAACGATCCGCTGATCGTGCAGTTCGGCAGCTTCATCGGGGGCGTGTTCCAAGGCGATTTCGGGAACTCGCTGCAGTATTCCCGCCCCGCGCTGGACATGGTGCTGGAGGCGTTCCCGACCACGCTGGCCCTTGCTGCGGTGACGATGCCGCTGGTGCTGCTGATCTCCATCGTGACCGGGGCGCTTGCGGCCTATCGCCCCGGCGGCGTGTTCGACCGGCTGGCGAGCCTGATTTCGTTGATCGGGGCCAGCATGCCGAACTTTTGGGTGGCGATCGTGGGGGTGCTGGTGTTCGCGGTGACGCTGAACGTGCTGCCGACATCGGGGACCGGAACGTGGCAGCATTGGGTGCTTCCGGTGGGCGTTCTGGTCCTGCGGCCCGCGGGCGTGCTGGTGCAGGTGATGCGGACGTCGATGATGACGGCGCTGTCCTCGGTCTATGTCAAAGCTGCCAAGGCCAAGGGGGTGAAGGCCCGCGCGATCATCTTCGTCCACGCGCTGCGCAATTCACTGCTGCCGGTCATCACGGTGGCCAGCGATCAGGCGGCAGGCATCGTCAACGGCGCAGTGATTGTAGAGACGGTCTTCGGCTTCCCCGGCATCGGCAAGCTGATGATCGACAGCGTTCTGATGCGCGACTTCGCGGTCATTCAGGCGGCCATCCTCGTGACGGCACTTGCCGTCTTTCTCATCAACATCATCGTGGATATCTCATATGCCTTCGTCGATCCCCGCATCCGTCACAGCTGAGCTGCCCGGCGCGAACGGGCGTCGCAAATCGGCAATCTTGCGATCCCTGCTGCGTGACCGTTATGCCACCGTGTCCGTCATCTTCCTGCTGATCGTGCTGGTCTGTGCCATCGCCGGCCCAACGTTGCTGGCGGAGCAGGCCCGCGCGCTGAACCTCAAAGGGCGCAATGCTGCGCCGTTTTCATTGGACGCAGGGTGGATGTTCATCCTTGGCGGCGACGCGCTTGGCCGCAGCCTGCTGGCGCGCATCGTCGTCGCCAGCCAGAACACCATCCTGATTTCCGCAATCGCCGTGCTGCTCTCGGTGCTGGTCGGCGGCACTCTGGGCTTGATCGCGGGCTATCGCGGCGGCTGGGTCGGGGATGTGCTGCTGCGTCTGGCCGATGCGATCATGACCTTCCCGTCGATGCTTTTGGCGATGATCGTGCTGTTCGTGTTCGAACCGGGGGTGACGAACGTGATCTTCGTCCTCGCCGTCTCGCGCATTCCTATCTTCATGCGCACCGTGCGGGCCGAGGTGCTGGAGTTGAAGCAGCGCATGTTCGTCGTCGCCGCCCGCGCCACGGGGGCCAGCACATCTCGCATCCTTCTGCGCCACATCGCGCCGATGGTGCTGCCCACGATCATCAATCTTGCCGCGCTGGAGATGGCCTTCGTCATGCTGGTGGAATCGGGCCTCAGCTTTCTTGGCATCGGTATCCAGCCGCCCGACGTGACGTGGGGGCTGATGGTGGCGGACGGCCGGAACTATCTCGGCTCCGCATGGTGGCTTGCTTTCTGGCCCGGCCTTGCGATCATGCTGACAGCGATGTCGCTGAACCTTCTGACTAACTGGCTGCGCGTCGTCACCGATCCGGTGGAACGCTGGCGCCTTGAAACCGAAGCGAGGTAACGCCCATGCAACCACTTCTTTCCGTCCGCAACCTGTCGGTCCAGTTTCCGTCACGCGCGGGCCTCGTCCGTGCTGTCGAAGATGTCAGCTGGGACGTGAACGCTGGCGAGACGCTTGCCATCCTTGGCGAGAGCGGGTCGGGCAAATCGGTCAGCGCCTCCGCCGTGATGAATCTGATCGAAACGCCCCCCGCCGTGATCCCCCAGGGCCAGATCATGTTCGAGGGGGCGGACCTTCTGAAAGCCGATCCCGAGACGCGCCGTCGCATCAATGGCAAGAGCATCTCGATGATCTTTCAGGACCCGCTGGCCGCGCTGAACCCCGTCTATCCCGTCGGGTGGCAGATCGCGGAGACGATGCGCGTCCACGGCATCTCCCCCGATGTGGCGCAGGCCCGCGTGATCGAACTGCTGGCCCGTGTTGGCATCGCCGAACCGGAACGAAGGATGAAGGACTATCCGCACCAGTTTTCCGGCGGGCAGCGGCAGAGGATCATGATCGCGTCTGCCATCGCGTTGAAGCCGAAGCTGCTGATCGCGGACGAGCCGACCTCGGCCCTGGACGTGACGGTGCAGGCACGCGTTCTGGATCTGCTGAAGGAAATTCAGGCCGAAGACGGCATGGGCATGGTCCTGATCACCCACGACCTGACCGTGGTGGAACGCGTGGCCGATCGCGTGGTGGTCATGCAAGCGGGACGGATCGTCGAAAGCGGCCCCTCACGCGATGTGATGCGCGATCCGCAGCACGACTACACCCGCCGCCTGCTGGACGCCATTCCGGGCCGCGCCGGATTTTCAGACGCCACGGGGCCGAAGGGCGACTTTCTTGCCGTCCGCGGGGTCAGCAAGATCTATGGCGGTCTCGCCCGGCAATTCGCGCGGCTGAAGACGCAGCCGGTGCGGGCAGTGAACGACGTGACCTTCACCATGGCCAAGGGGGAGACACTGGGCGTCGTGGGTGAATCCGGATCCGGCAAGTCCACGCTGGCGCGGATGATCCTTGGGCTGGACGATCCGTCCTCCGGGACGATCCATTTCAAGGGCAAGTCGATGCAGGGCCTGTCTGCCGCCGACGCCTACAAGATGCGCCGCCGTGTGCAATTCGTGTTTCAGGACCCGACCGCGTCCCTGAACCCGCGCATGACCGTGCAGCAGATCATCGCCGAACCCTGGGCAATCCATCCTGACGTCCTGCCGCGCGCTCAATGGTGCCGCCGTGTCGCGGAGCTGCTGGAGCAGGTGGGCCTGAAGCCCGAACATGCCGATCGCCACCCGCACCAGTTTTCCGGCGGCCAGCGTCAGCGTATTGCCATCGCCCGTGCCTTGACCCTCAAACCGGAACTGATCGTCTGCGACGAGGCGGTGTCGGCGCTGGACGTGTCGGTTCAGGCGCAGGTGATCGACCTGCTGAAAGACCTGCGCCGTGACTATGGCCTGTCCTACATGTTCGTCGCGCATGATCTGGCGCTGGTGCGCGACTTCGCCACCTCGGTTCTTGTGATGTATGATGGCAAGATCGTCGAACAGGGCCCTGTGCGACAGGTCTATGAGAACCCGCAGCACGATTATACCAAAGCGCTGCTGCGGGCGAGTGGTGTGATGCCGCAACAAGCAGCATGATGTGACGGCGCGGCGGCAGATCATGATACCGGTTGTCCTGCCCATCGTGGCGGCAGGGCTGCTGGTCCAAGCGACCGTGCCACTGGCGCGCATCCTGACCACCTACGCCGCACTCGACCTGGGTTTCGGTACGCAGATCATCGGGTTGCTATCGGCGGCCTTCGCCCTGCTCCCAATCTTCTTGACCGTGATGCTGGGCCGGATGAACGATCGGGGTGGGGCCGCGACGTCGGCCATTGCGGGGGCCTTGGGCATTCTGACGGGATGCCTGATCCTGTGGCTGGCGCCGACGACTTTGGCGTCTTTGTTGATCGCAACCGTAACGCTCGGGATCAGCCAGACGCTTGTTCTGGCGTCGATGCAGCTGATGATCTCCCGCAGTTCCAGCCGCGTGCACCGGGATGCGGTGCTTGGCAACTACATGGTCTCCATCTCGATGGGCCAGGCCGTTGGCCCATTGTTCGTCGGGTCGGGCGCGGGCTTTGTCGTTCCGGTGTTCGGCGCACTGTTCCTGCTTGCCGCGATGGTTGGTCTGCGCCGTGCGCGGTCCGGAAAAAAGTCGCGTCCGGCCACTGCGGAGATACCGCTGTCGCAGATCGTCACCACGCGGGGACTGCCATGGCTGATCATGCTCGGCAGCATCTGCGTCGCCTCGCAGGATCTGGTTCTGGCCTTTCTGCCGGTTCTGGGCGCCGAACGAGGTATCCCCCCTGCCGTGATCGGCATGTTACTGAGCATTCGGGCAATGGCCGCAATGGTATCCCGCCTGCTGTTCAGCCGATTGGTCCGTCGCTATGGCCGCATGTCGGTCACGATCTTTTCGTCCGCAATCGGAGGGGTGGGCCTGCTGGCCTTCGGCTTCGCACTGCCTGTCTGGGGCCTTGCCTTGGGCCTTGCAATGAGCGGGTTCGGGGTGGGCATGGCGTTGATCAGCACGGTTGCGCTTACGCTGGTCATCGCACCCCCGCAGGCGCGGGGCACCGCGCTTTCCCTGCGACTGACAGCCAACCGGATCGCACAGTTCGTCATTCCGCTACTGACGGGCATTGTGATAGCTCCGTTGGGAGCTGCGGGTGTTCTGGTGATAGCTGGAGCGGCATTGACCTGTGCAGCAGTGTCATCACCGCGCGGTATGCAAGTGAAGGACTAGCCACCGCTTTCTTCACCCTGCGGATGCGAAACCCCCGTGTGGGCCGAGGTGCTGGTCCCGATCGGGAAGCACTCGGCTCCAAAGGAACGGCAAGATCCGAAGGTTCGCGGTTTCCCATCGTCACGTTCGGTTGTAGGCCTATGGCTTCCCAACCCTTGGGAAATACATCCCGCCTTGGTCTCGAAGCATGCTGGCCGATGTCACGTCATGGCGACGCAGCTATACCCGGGAATTATCAGGAAGCCATATGCCGATCACGCGAAGCCAGAACATCCGATACCTGCCGCTAGTCCTTTCTGCGGCCGTAGCCGTGGTCATGGTGCCCGCAGCCTTCCTTTGGAGTTGGTGGCTGTTCCCCGTCGCCATGATTGCCGTGGCGATGACGGTGATCGGCGTCCGCGATCTGGGTCAACATCGTCATTCCATTACCCGCAACTATCCGGTTATCGGGCATCTTCGTTTCCTGATCGAAAGCGTACGCCCGGAACTGCGGCAATACTTCTTCGAATCGGACAAGGAAGAAGTACCGTTCAGTCGCGAGATGCGAGGGCTCGTCTATCAGCGATCCAAGGGCGAGGAAGACAAACGCCCCTTCGGCACATCTGAATCGGTCTATGCGTCGGGCTACGCCTGGCTGACCCATTCGATCGTTCCCACGACGGTCCCGGACAGCAATTTCCGCGTAGCGATCGGTGGCAAGGACTGCGCACAACCCTATGACAGCAGTATCTACAACATTTCCGCAATGAGCTTCGGGTCCTTGTCCGCCAATGCCATTTCCGCTCTCAATCGCGGTGCGGCCAAGGGTGGTTTCGCCCATGATACGGGCGAAGGCGGCATCAGCCGTTACCATCGGGACGGTGGCGGCGATCTGATTTATCAGGTGGCGTCCGGCTATTTCGGGTGCCGTGCCGCAGACGGGACGTTCGATCGCGACCGTTTTGCCGATCAGGCTGCCTCCCCCCAGGTCAAGATGATCGAGATCAAGTTGAGCCAGGGAGCAAAGCCGGGGCATGGCGGCATGCTGCCCGCCTCCAAGATCTCCCCGGAGATTGCCGAGGCACGTGGTATTTCGATGGGGGTGGATTGCATTTCCCCGCCTGCCCATTCGGCCTTCTCGGATCCGATAGGCTTCGTTCATTTCATCAAGGAGCTTCGGGAGCTATCGGGAGGCAAACCCGTCGGCTTCAAGTTGTGCATCGGTCACAGGCGGGAATTCATGTGCATCGTAAAGGCAATGCTGGAAACGGGAATCCTGCCTGATTTCATTGTCGTCGACGGAAAGGAAGGCGGCACGGGCGCCGCACCTTTGGAATTTACCAACCGCGTGGGCATGCCGATGCTGGAAGGATTGAACTTCGTGCACAACACGCTGCTCGGTGCCGCCATCCGCGACCAGATCCGAATCGGTGCGGCAGGAAAGATCGTGTCCGCCTTCGATATCGCGCGCGCCATGGCCATGGGGGCGGACTGGTGCAATTCGGCGCGCGGCTTCATGTTCGCGATCGGATGCATTCAGGCTCAGGCGTGCCATACCAACAAGTGCCCCGTCGGTGTCGCCACACAGGATCCTCAGCGGCAAAAAGCGCTGGATGTGGGCGACAAGAGCGATCGGGTCGCGCGTTTCCACAAGAATACGCTCCATGCACTCGGGGAACTCGTCGGCGCGGCAGGACTGGCAAAACCGGAGGATTTCCTTCCCTATCATTTCATGTTCCGACCACAGGAAAATACGTTCCTTGACGGCAACGAGGCCTTTCCGTATCTGCCGGAGGGCTTCTTGTTGACGGACGAAGGATATCCGGAACTGTCCGAATGGCGCAGCCGCTGGTCGCGCGCCTCTGCCCACTCTTTCGCCCCGCGGGTCGTGCCACATGGCCGATATGCCAGCTAAGCACATGCCGCTTGAAAGATGTCGGACCGTATATGTCCTGAAGCATATCTGGTTATCTTGGTCATGACGATAAATCATGGACCAGCTATCCGTCATGCGGCGGGGATCCGTTCCTGAGCTTGCGGGAATGTCGACAAACAACATTGTCCGACATGTGCTGTGAGGTGATGCCGGGGCATGCTGACATCATGCCAAGCCCGAGACGAACTGGTGCATTGGCGGCACAAGCGATCCCGCACCATAGTGCGCTGATGTTGCACTTTATAAAGAAGGTGCCGCCATTTGCATGGAGATAGTCCTCTGCTGATAACACTCGTATTGCGAGCAGCAGGCAAGGCCTGTGACCAACACGCCCTCCAGTCTCATCCTATCGGAAGAACCGGCTTTCGACCTGACCGCTGTAAACTGCCGGTCGTGATCCCTGCGTGAGAGGGCCGCTATTCACGACCGAGTAGGAAAAGTCAGCGTCCGATCACGAACCATGCCATCCAAGCTCAGAAACCGCCAAAGGTCGAAGATGTCGGGAGAATGGCCCTGCCTGGAAGTTGATCCTGGCCGTACAGATAAAGACGAAGCCTCAGATCATCATTCCTTCAAGTCGTGATGCCATATTGCTGGAAAGGGGGTCGAATGCCCCCTTCCTCAAGAATGACGAACATCTGCAACCAAGGCACTTGGGAAGATCATTGCCCTAAGGCATGGCCACCACCAACGAGGTGACCATGGGCGTATGCTACAGCTCGCGCGCTTTGTTGGCAAAGGCGTTCAGCGTCTGCAGCGTGTCGTCGAAGCGTCCCTCCTCCTCGGCAAAGCGCAAGAAGCGCACACCTTCAACCAGAATCTCCGGCGGTGTCGGGGTCTGCGCGAACAAAGCCATCACCTCGTCCGCGAAGGCGTCGAGAGGTTGATAGCCCGGCCGCGTTTCCTGTCCCGGCGTCAGGCCGGTCTGCACAGCGGGGGGTGCCAGTTCGATAACCTTCACCCACTCCTTCAGCACCTCGCGCAAAGTGATGGTGTAGGAATGCATGGCAGCCTTCGTCGCGTTATAGGTTGGTGTCGTCAGCAGCGGTACGAAGGCAAGGCCGGAGGTGACGTTCACGATCATTGCGTCCGGTTGTCTCTTCAGGTGCTCGACGAGTGCGTCGGTCAACCGGATCGGCCCCAGAATGTTGGTGGTGATCGTTGCCTCTGCATCGGTCAGATCGCGGGCAGCGGAAACGTCCTCGAACCGCATGATGCCGGCATTGTTGACCAGCACGTTCACTTCGGGATGCGCGGCCATCAGACGCGCGACGAAATCCGCGATGCCCTCCGCGCTTTCGACGTCTAGCGTAAGCGCATGCATTTTGTCGCGACCGGCGATGGCCTCGTCAAGAACTTCCTGGCGACGACCCGCGATGATGACGACGTTGCCAAGGTCGTGAAACCTGTGGGCCAGCGCGCGTCCGATGCCGGACCCGCCGCCCGTGATGACGATGGTGTTGCCTGTCTGCTTCATGACCTGAACTCCCTTTGCATGTATCCCCTGTATTTAGCGGGTGCCGAAGATTAGAAAGAAGGCACCTGAAATATCCCTACTTACCTGAAGGAGAGCGTCGCCATGTCGAAGGATTCTTTCTCCTCCGCCGCCATCCGGTCTGCCAAGCGCATCACGGAGCAGACACCCCCGTCAGGGGTGGATCCGAAGATCGAGGCGCTGGTGAACGACCTGATCGGACGCGTGGCCGACAAGTGGACGATGATCGTGCTGGAGGTGCTGGCAAAGCATGGCATGTTGCGCTTTACGCAAGTGTCGCGCCATGTGCCGGGAATAAGCCAGAAGATGCTGACGCAAACGCTGCGACACATGGAGCGGGACGGCATGATCACCCGAACTGTCCACCCCGTCGTGCCGCCGCGCGTGGATTATTGTTTGACCGATCTGGGCGAAAGCCTCGGCGCGGCCTTTTGCGGTGTATGGATATGGGCGGAAGAAAATATAAGCCGCATTCAGGCGTCGAGGGAAGTGTTCGACGGACGTAAAGGCTGATCCATTGGAAGTTGGCCGCGCGTGATCAAGCCAACTTCCGTTTCCGCCTTTTGACGAGGGCATGGCTGAAGCACAGGAACGTTGCTGCTGGTGCATCACCTGTCTGCCGAAAGAACAGGTTCAGGTTGTCGGCCGTCGTGCCGTTCGAACGCATTCCAGCAAAGCCCGCAGTCGTGCCGGCATATCCCGGCGGCTGGGGTAATAGAGGAAGAACCCAGGGAAGCGAGGGGAAAACTCCTCAAGCAGCGGCACGAGGTCACCTCGCTCCAGCGGGGTGCGGAAGCACTCCTCCATGCCGAACGTGATGCCCCCTCCCGCGCAGGCGAGACGTATCATCAGGCCCATGTCGTTCGTCGTGATCCCAGGCTCCACCGCGACAGAAAATTCGCGTCCGCCTTCGGCAAATTCCCAACGATAGGGGGCAGACCGGGGAGAGGGTCGCCACCCGATGCACCGATGTGCGGCAAGATCGCGCGGGTGAACGGGCGCCCCTGCCCTTGCAAGGTAGGACGGCGCGCACACAGCCAGCTGGCGCTGTGGTGCCGATACCGGAATCGCGATCATGTCCTGCGCGATGACCTCGCCCAACCGCACACCCGCGTCATAGCCTTCGGCAACGATGTCGAATTCCTCATCCGTCACGGTGATGTCCAACTGCACTTCGGGACATCGTTGCACGAACTCCGCAAGCCAACGTCCCGAAAGCACATCCTCGGCTATGGAAGAGATTGCCAGACGCACCTGTCCGCGTGGAATGGCGTCATGCTCCGCAACGGACGCCACAGCAGCCCGCACCCCGGCAAGAGCGGGAGACAGTCCCGCAAACAAACGCTCCCCTTCCTCGGTCAGGGATACGCTGCGGGTGGTACGGCGCAACAGCGCCGTCCCCAATTCCTGTTCCAGTTGGCGGATCGTCTGACTGACCGCGGGACGGCTGATGCCCAGCCGATCGCTGGCAGCCCGAAAGCTTCGTTCCTCCGCGACCATGAGGAAAACATTCAGTCCGTTCATGTTCATTGGTTCGTCCCGCTTATCACCGCATTCAAGATTGGGCGGCTTATCCACATGATGTGACGTTGCTATCTTTTTCGCAATGTCATCATGAAAGGATCGGACATGGAAAAGGTTGTTCTTATTACCGGGGCGTCCAGCGGGATCGGTTCCGGCATCGCACGGGAATTGTCGGCGGCGGGATATCGTCTCATGTTGGGCGCACGACGCACCGACCGGTTGGAAGCACTGGCGGCAGAGTTGCCGGGGGATGTACGCGTTCGCGGTCTGGATGTGACAGATCTCGTGGATGTTCAGCGCTTCGTCGATGCAGCCCGGACTGCGTTCGGACAGGTGGACGTGATCGTGAATAATGCCGGCGTGATGCCGCTGTCGCCCATGGCTTCTTTGAAAGTCGACGAATGGCATCGAATGATCGACGTCAACATCAAGGGCGTCCTTCACGGCATCGCAGCGGTCCTTCCAGAAATGACGGCCCGCGGGTCGGGCCACATCATCAACATCGGATCGGTCGGCGCCCTGTCGGTCGTGCCGACGGCTGCCGTCTATTGTGCGACGAAATATGCCGTGCGCGCTATCTCGGAAGGTCTTCGTCAGGAAACGGACGATTTGCGCGTGACCTGCATCCATCCCGGCGTGGTAGAAAGCGAGCTGGCCGACACAATCACGGATCCGGCAGCTGCCGAGGCAATGAAGACCTATCGGGCCATCGCCCTGCAACCGTCAGCCATCGCCCGTGCTGTTCGCTATGCGATCGAGCAACCGGACGATGTGGACGTGAACGAAATCGTCGTGCGCCCCATGCGGACGATGTGACGTCACGGAAGATTGCATCGGGAAGGTTCATCGACGAGCGTGTTGATCGCGGGGCGATACCAGCTGGGTCTCGCCCCTTCGCATCGACAAATAAGGCACGAGGCGTGGGAATTGGATATTTGTGACGAAACCCCGAATGACGATCTGAATGAATTGGCGCTTGTCTGGCCCGTCACTGCGTCAAATTGGAAGGATCCTTTGCAGTCTGTTCATTGACTGTCCTTCAAAGCGCGTAAAATCAGGCATATCCAGGGTTTTCCACCAGTTCTGGACCGCATACGAAGCCAACGCCCGCATCCGATGGCTTCTTTCCCGGAAACGTTTGCCGTGCAGTTTTGTCGCAGGCCCGCGCTGTCGTCAACGCAGGGAAGCCGGACTATATACCGTTTCGTGGACCGGGCCCCTCTGGCGGTTATTCAACCGTGATGTCGGATCATTCGAGAATGCTCGAGGTTGGCCCGATTTTTTCTGCCGATCTCGTGCATCTTTGCAAAACAGAGGTCGGATATGGAAATACTCACGTCATTATTTATGGGAACGCCAGTCTGGATGTGGCTGGTGTTCATCGGAATCGTCCTGTCGTTGCTGGCGCTGGACCTGGGCGTCTTCAATAAGGCGGACGAGGAAATCGGCGTCGCGGCCAGCCTCAAGATGTCCGCATTCTACATCTCGTTGGGACTGGCATTCTCCGGCTTCGTCTGGTGGCAGATGACGCCCGAAGCAACGGCCCAGTACCTGACTGCCTTCGTCATCGAAAAAACGTTGGCACTGGACAACATCTTCGTCATTGCGCTGATCTTCAGTTTCTTCGCAATTCCACGGAAATACCAGCATCGGGTGCTGTTCTGGGGCATTCTCGGCGTGATCGTGTTGCGCGGTATCATGATCGGGCTGGGTGCCTCGATCGTATCGAACTATTCGTGGGTGCTGTATCTCTTTGCCGTCTTCCTGATCTTTACGGGCATCAAGATGTTGTTTGCCGGCGATGATCAGGCCCCTGACATGAGCAGGAACCCCATACTGCGACTATCGCGGAAATACATGCGGGTGACGGATGATTTGCATGGGAATGCATTCTTCGTGCGACTGCCGGACAAGGCGGGCAAGATGGTTCGGTTTGCGACACCACTGTTCCTTGCACTTGTGATGATCGAATTTGCTGACCTGATCTTTGCCGTGGATTCGGTGCCTGCAGTGTTCACGATCACGACGGATCCGTTCATTGTTTACACGTCGAACATCTTCGCAATCCTTGGCTTGCGCGCCCTGTTCTTTGCCCTCGCCGCAATCCTGCACCGGTTCGCCTATCTCAAATACGCGCTGTCGATTTTGCTGGTCTTCATCGGCTCCAAGATTTTCATCGCCGATCTGATGGGATGGGAGAAATTTCCCCCCGCATGGTCCTTGGGCATCACCTTCGCGATCCTGACAGGAGGTATCGTCGTGTCTCTGATCAAGACAAACAAAGGTGTCAAGGAAGAGCCGATGCTCTAACGAACTACCAACAGGCCCTGATCGTCGGTCAGGGCCGCCACCGGCAAATGGTCTTGATCCTGATTCCTACATTCACAAGTGCAGGCCCTCTTCAATCGCCGGACCACGAATACCGATAAGCTGGTGAAGTGCCGTGGGAGCGGCTTTAAGCAGCGCTTCCTCCATATCCCGGCATTGGTGACAGCAAGAAACCAACCGACGGTCTTCAAGCGGATGACGGGCCGGATCCAGATACACGGCCCGTCATTGAGTCATTCCTTATCGAGCTTGTGTTCGACCTTGTCGCGGCTGTTGCCTTCAGACTTTACAGCATCGCGCACCTTGTCTTTGGACACCTCCATCTTTTCGGATTCGTAGCGGACCTCGTGGTCCTGACCGCCTGCGACCCTCTGACGGTCCTGGGCTCGGCCGCGGCTGGTTTGCTCCTTGGTCATGACTTCCTCCATTCATGAAAAAGGGAAACGTTGTTGAAGCGGATCTTGTTTCATTGCAGGTAAGGCATGCATCATTGGCATCTGCTTCTGACAAATGATGTTGATAGACTTGATCGACGCCGCGACATTATGGCCTGAATACGACTCTCGTGATTTCCTCACGTCATTTCAGTCCGAATGAACGAGTTTAGCAAGTTTGTGGAGGTTTTTGGGCGATGCCTGACAGTACTATCGGGAAATCGATCAAGTAGTTGTCAGAATAGGCAAAGACGGCTGTCCCATTCATTGCAAGGGTCCAATGGCTTTCCGGATTGCTTTGGGACAGGAATAGCAGCCGCACTTTGCTGACTGTGCCGAGGGCTGCATGTCCATCGTATCCACATACTCCCGCACCGCGGACGATAATCTATCGTTGGAACGTCACCCTGCCGGAGCTCTCGGATTATGAAGTAGACCTTCCCCGCATCGGCTAGGATGAAGCTTGGATCGGTCGTAGAATTGCCGCAGGCTGATCTCCTGCCTACAATGCACTGGTGGGGAAAATCATCTTACAAACTTGTCGCATGGCAGGGTTGGGGAAAAGTAGAGTGACCAGGCACTGCCGAGTTCAGATCCAGCCGACAGGACCAGGCCAGGTTCAGGTGGAGTTCGTCGCAGATCCGCCGCTCGGCCCGGATGCTGAAGCCGTCGCGGTCAGCAGCATGGATCACCAGCAGGGGGTCGCCCAAGGCTGGCCAGTGCTGCTGCAACCGGCACCAACGCCAGGAGATGCGTCGAAACTCAGGAGCCGTCGATGGCTCGGATCAAATGGTCCTGCGGAACGTGCTCTTCCCCCTGCGGGAACTCCTAGGACAACGTGCTCTGCGCCCCCATCGCCATGAACCAGCGCCCAGCAGCCGATCAACAGAAATTTGCGGCCAGTCGCGACTTGGATGAGATAAGGAACGGCCGATGCCGCGGTGCACCGCCTTTGTCATTCTCTCGGAGTGCCGCTGACCCTGCGGGGATTCCCCTGTGAAACGTCAGTTCCACACCCGTGATGTAGGACGCTTTGTCGAAGGCGAGGACCATGGCCAAAGCGATCACCTCTTCCGTCCTTCCGAACTTTTGGATCGACCTGTCGGTCACCATCATGGCTTTCCGCGCCGCGCGATCCGACCCGCCCCCCAGCATTGCTCGCACACTGGCGGCATACCTGTGGCACGATGGGCAAATGGAAGCCGATGTTCAGGCCTTGACCGACGCAATAGCACGTCACGGTCTCGGTATGACTGCGGAGATCCGCCTTACACGAGGCATGGGCCGCAGCCACCGGGACGCCGCCCAGTCCCGAGCGCGAGGAGATGTTTGTGCTGGAACCGGCTCCATTGGTGCCCATCGCTCAGATGGCATACTGACAACCAGCAAAGGTGGCATCCAGATTTACGGCGTGCATGGCTCGCCAGTCTTCAAGTTCAGCACGCTGGATCATAACCCTACAAAACGCCTTCCCTGCCAGTGCTGCTGCGACATATAGGCGAGAAGGATCCGGCGACACACCCTAAGCCACATGGCCATCCGCAACCCCATACGATCGATGGTATCGCCTCATTGGGACCAACCAGGCGTCTTCAGGGGGCACAAGGCATGTTAATCTACGATCAGTTGCGGCCTGCCTTTGGAGCAGGGTTCGATTCGAGCCTCGACATCAAATACCCGCCGCAGAAGGGCAGATGTTACCACCTCGGCCGTGGGGCCGCAGGCCGCAAGCTTGCCTTGGCTGATGACCAATGACGCATCGGTAAACCGCAAGGCATGGCCCAGATCATGCAGGGCGACGACGATCAGAAGCCCTTGAGCGCGGCTCAGGTGGCGCAACAATGACAACAGATCGATTTGGCGGCTAAGATCGAGGGCCGAGGTCGGTTCGTCCATAAGCAATATCTGCGGGTTTTGAACAAGCGCCTGCGCCGCACTGGCCATCTGGCGCTGACCACCGCTCAAGTCGCCAACGTTTCGGGCGCGCAGGGTGCCGATCTTCAAAAGGTCAAGCACGCGTTCGACCTCGGCATGATCCTCGGGCGTGACCTTCAGGCTGCGGCCTTGCATACGTGCAAGCAGAACGGACTCGTAGACCGTCAAGACAGGGCGGGCGCCGTTATCTTGCGGCATGTAGGCAATGGGACGCGGGCTCGTTGCGCCTTCGATCCGCACATCGCCGGGACCGCGTAACAGGCCGAAGATACGGCGGAACAGCGTTGATTTACCTGCAGCATTCGGACCCAGAAGTGCCACGAGTTGGCCGCCTTCAAGCACGGGCGTCGAGATGTCCGACAGCACGTCGCGGCCGCCATAGGCCGCACCCAACTTGTCCAGTTGAAGGCTCACCATGCCTGAGCCCGACGATTGAGGATCAGATAAAGAAAGAACGGGATCCCCACGATAGCTGTGACGATCCCTATGGGAATGACAGTCCCCGGGATGATGGTTTTTGACAAGATCGATCCTACTGACAGGATCAGCGCACCAGACAGCGCCGCGCCGGGCAGCAGGAACCGCTGATCCTCGCCCAGCAACATCCGCGCGATGTGCGGCCCGACAAGGCCGATGAAACCGATGGTCCCCACGAACGAGACCGAAATCGACGCCAGCAGGCTGACGATGACGAGCACCTCCAACCGGAGTGAGCGGAGCTTTATACCCATGCTTTCGGCCTTGGCGTCGCCCAAGCGCATCGCCGTCAATGCCCATCCGCGCCGCGCCAGCAGCGGGGCGGATGCGGCAAGCACGGCCAGCGAAATCCAGACTTTTGGCCATGTCGCCTTGGTCAGACTGCCCATGGTCCAAAACACGACCGCTGCAACGGCCTGCTCGCTGGCAAAGAACTGTATCAACGACATCAGCGCGTTGAATATGAAGACCAATGCGATGCCCAGCAGCACGATCGTCTCGCTTGTGACGCCGCGCCGCAAGCTGAGGCCGTAGATCGCCATCGAAGTCAGCATCGCCATTATGAAAGCGTTGACCGGGATGATATATGCCAAAGCAAACGGAAAAAGGGATACCCCGAACGCCAGCGCCAGTGCAGCCCCGAACCCTGCCCCGGCCGAGATGCCAAGCGTGAACGGGCTGGCCAACGGATTGTTCAGGATCGTCTGCATCTGCACGCCCGCGATGGACAGGCTTGCCCCCACGATCACCGCCATAAGGGCGACGGGCATGCGGATTTCCCAGATGATGACACGCAACTGATCATCGGCTGACGATGGTGTAAACAGCCCTTCCATCACCTGCGCAAGGCTGTAGCGTGCCGGACCAAGCGCCAGATCGACACAGATGCTAAGCACCAGCAGGACGGCAAGCCCGAGCAGGATAAGTTGACGGCGCAGGACAAGGGCGCGGTAGAAGTCGCGCCCCCTGTCCGGATTGACCTCAGTCATTCAGCGAAACCCAGTAGCCGGGTCGGTAATCCACGGGCAAGAACCGGGTATGCAGATCCTTCAGGGTTGCCTCTGGGTCAAGATCGGCAAAAAGCTCCGGATGCAGCCACTTCGCAATCTGCTGGACAGCCACAAAGTAATAGGGGCTGTCGTAGAACTGGTGCCAGATCGCATGAACCTGTCCGGTTTCGACGGCGCTTATGCCTGTCATTGCGGTGCGCTGCGTCAACGCCTCCAGCTTTGCCTTGGCAATTGCCATGTCAGATCCAGGGCCGACGCCGACCCATCCGCCGCCGGGAACATAGGCGTCCCACTGACCGCCGGTGACGATCACTTGATCGGGGTTCGCCGCGATGATCTGTTCGGGGTTCAGCGTGCCGAACGTGCCGGGGATGATACCTGTGGCGATGTTGGTGCCGCCCGCGATCTGGATGTATTCGCCAAAATTGCCTTCGCCGAAGCTCATGCAGCAATCCTCCGAGTAGCCGCCCGCACGGTCCACGAACACGGAAGGTCGCTCGAACATTTCTGCGGCAAGCGTGTCGGTTACACGCTTCATCTGATCGTTGACGAAGGTCACGTATTCCTCGGCGCGATCCTCTTGTCCGGTCAGCTTGCCCATGATGCGCATGGACTCGACGCTATGCGCCAGCGGATCTTCGCGGAAGTCGACATAGACGATCGGAATGCCCAGCTCGGCCAGTTTGTCGTCATAACCCGCATCCTCGGTCGCGGCCTTTGCTTCCAGGTTCATCAAGATCAGGTCGGGGCGCAGGGATGCGGCCTGCTCGACGTCGAATGTGCCGTCCTTGAAGCCGCCGAAAGTGGGTAGATCCTTCAGCTCCGGAAATTTCGCAGCATAAAGGGCATAAGTTTCGGGGTCTGCCTGAAGCAGGTCCTCGCGCCAGCCGACGACATGCGCAAAAGGAGACTCCCGCTCCAACACGCCAAGAAGATAGATCTGGCGCCCTTCGCCAAGGATGATGCGGCGGGCGGGGGCTTCGATCGTGACCTCGCGGCCAGCAATATCGACGACAGTGATGGGGTCGGCCAGCGCGGTCGTGCCGCAGGTGGCAAGGACCATTCCGACGAAAACAGCGGAACGAGCGAACATTTGATTTTCCGTGGTTGATGGGCTCGGTCGCGGCGAGTAGATTATCCGATTTAATTTGTCAAGATTACCAACTCTGATATAATCGAGAGATGGGACAGCTTCTGAATACCGATAATTGCAAACATTCTGCCTTGCGATCCGCACCAACACGTATTCGAGACGTCGGCATTTCCCCTTTTGTGGTTCCGATCTTCTGCGGCGAAACCCGGTTTGCGAGACTTGACTGTCGGGTGTCAGCACCGCCGCCATCCCCAAACTTCGAGAGTGAATATCAGGCAGCTACGGGATCCACACCTCTAGCCACATAAAGGTTGCCTGCGCCTTGGGCGCGAAAGTTACACGATCTGCGCAGCAAATGCCGCGCGTGGCCGTCAATGCCGCGCAGGACACAGTTAAAGGCCCGCACGAGCGCTGACTTGCCTTCCGGATGCGCGACACTGCGGATCTTGTTCCTGAAGGTCACGGCCTGTGCTTTACGGCGGATATGAAGGCGGTTAAGGAAGGCTGTCATCGCATTGTCGAGGCACTTGGGAGCGATGCATGACAACGGCCGTCTTCCTCGCCCTCGTCCCCATCGTGATCCTGATCGGCCTTGGGTTCGTGTTGCAGCGCCGCAGGTTTGCCGATGACGGGTTCTGGACGCAAGCCGAGCGGTTGGGATATTACGTCCTTCTTCCAAGCCTGTTCTTCCACGGCCTCGCAACTGCGGATCTGGCCGATCAACCAGTAGCTGAATTGGCAGCCGTCTTGATCGTGTCGACGGTAGTGGTCTCTATTCTGGTGGTCCTGATACGCCCTCTGCTGCGCATCGACAGCCCTGCGTTCACCTCGGTGTTCCAAGGCAGCATCCGGTTCAACAACTATGTCGGCGTGACTTTGGCTGCAGGGCTGTTCGGGACCCAAGGCATCGCCCTTGCCGCGATCTGCAATGCCGCCATCGTTCCGACGGTCAACCTGCTCTGCGTGATCGTCTTTGCACGACACGGCACGGTGAGGCTGTCAGCCAAGGGCATCGCACGGCAGCTTGCTACCAACCCACTGATCCTGTCGTCGCTGGCAGGTATTCTGTTCCAGCTTGCGGGGCTGCAGATTCCGGCAGGCATCACTGCGGCCTTGCAGACGCTTGGCGCTGCATCCCTGCCGCTTGGTCTGCTATGTGTGGGTGCCGCTCTGGACTTCGGCACAGCGCGGCGTTGGATCGCGCCGGTCGCGACATCGTCCGCGGTGAAGTTCGTGGCCATGCCTGCGGTAACATTGGCCATCGCGCTCCCCCTTGGACTGCACGGTCCGGCACTAATGACCGCCCTACTGTTTCAGGCGCTCCCCACCGCCTCCTCTGCCTACATTTTGGCCCGGCAACTGGGAGGCGACGCCCCTCTGATGGCCGGAATCACCGCAGCACAGACCGTCCTCGCGCTGGTCATGATCCCGCTCGTGTTGCTGGGCTTGGCTGCATGGATCGCATGAAGCCCGACCTGCTTTCAGGACAAAACTTCATTACCGCAAAATTTTGATATGAGGATGGGTCTCGCAGCCAAAAGGTTGCAATGCATTCTCCCCCACATTAGATTTATATATAAATCTAATGTGGGGAGTCGGAATGAGAGTCAGCCGTGCGCAAGCTGAGGCCAATCACGAGGCTATAATCGAAACCGCAAGTCGCCTGTTTCGCGAGCATGGCTTTGACGGAATAGGCTTGAAAGACCTGATGAGTGGCGCCGGTCTGACCCAGGGCGGCTTCTACAAACGTTTTGCTTCCAAGGAAGATCTCATGGCGCGCTCATCGGCGCGCGCGATGGAGTCGGCAACACGGCGATGGTCCGAAGCCACCGCAGACAACCCCGATAGAGCCTTGCAGGCCGTGCTCGATTTTTATCTCTCGTCGGGTCATAGCGCCGAACGTGGTCAGGGCTGTCCAATGGTGGCTCTGGGTAGTGACGTGGCGCGGCAGGGACCAGAGGTGAAGGCTGTTTTCGAGAGTGGCTTTAGAACCCACTTGGACATCATGACCGATCTGCTTCCAGGATCAGATGGCACAGACACTGCAGCAAGGCCGATGGCAATCATGGCGTTGATGATCGGAGCGGTGATGGTGTCGCGCACGATAAACGACAAGGATCTCAGCGAAGCCGTTCTCGCCTCGGCTCGTGAGGAGGTCTTGCGGATGGCTGGCATGGAGCCGCTCTCAGGCCCCGCAGCCTGATCTGGCAAAGTTTGCATGGCTGAAAGCTCGCCCATGATCGGAACGGTTCAATCTTCCTCGCTGACGGCCTGAACTTAAATACATCGTAGCATGAGGATTGGATTAAGTGCGGTCAGTCCGCTGGGATGGATTGGGTGCAAAACTGGTATGGACCACGAAGCAGTCTTCGATTCTGACCCGCTTTCTGGCATCAAGGACCAAAGAAGTGTCCAACGCTTCGTCCCCGGGCCCGGCGGCGGCATATAGGTTGTTGATTCAGCCAGATTAGAAACTGATTTCGAAACGCACCAAGGTGCGCGCTACGTGAAGTGCGACTTCTGCTGCGATGAAGTTGGTCGTGTCCGGCTTTCCAGCATCTTCTGTTTGAAGACCTCGGCAGGTGTTTTACATTCGCGGCATTTGCGGGGCGTGGCTTGAGACGGTCGCAAAGAACGCAGGGTCCGGCTCGATGCATTGGCGAATGTCGATGTCGCGCGGCAGCCATCGGCGGGTGCGGCGGGTGGCGTTCTCGAGGCGCAGGCGGCCAGCGATCTGTCCCGGTGTTCAGCCGGAGGTGACGTGGTCAACGATCCGGGCGCATAGCTGCGGATGTCGGATCAGCTTGCGCTGGCGGGCACGACGATCGGCCGTACGGATCTGCGCCGCCATTGCGAAGGTGCCGCGCACCTTCGGCAGGTCCGCGTCATGGAAGTGGTTGCGCCGGATCCCGCGGAAGATGGTGGAGCGGTGGCGATTCAGGATCCGCGCCATATCGTTGATCGACACCTTTGCCTGTCTCCAGCGCCCGATCTTCTTGCGCTCCTCAATGCTTAGCTGCGAATATGCGGCACCCATTCTGCGATCTCCTGTTTGAACAGGGCATTGCGTTCAAACAGAAGTCGCAGTTTGAAATAGCGCTCGCCTTTGGACGGCGCGGATCATCGTAATAGGCTTTATGGAACTTCCGGTGTTCGTATGATCGTTCCGAAGGAACGAGGCACATCTGCCATTGGAGAGAGCGACGGACGGAAGACATTGTGGTTTGGCCTGCCCGTTTCCGAAACCGGCGCGTTGTTTGCGGGCCCTTTCATGGACCGGCCGGACGCATTTATTTCCCTACAACCGCCACTGGCCAGCACACACGCTCTCAAGGAAGGGGGTGCAACTGTCAGGCACAGCTCGCGGGAATGTCGTGTGGTCGAACCGATTACTGCACACTTCATTGCGGGCATCCTTTCGGGCCGCCACGAGATGTCCGAAGTGGGTCTTATATCAGCAACGACAAACTCCTCCGGACCGGCTTTGGGGTGAGATTAGACACGCCGTCCGTGATGACCCACATCACCCTGCGCGCAGCGGCATGATGTGGGTTGTGGTGGATGGCGGTGAACGTCTGGTCAGAACCCGACCGTCGCCGCATCGGGGCGGCGCGGGTCAGACGCGCCCAGGAGCGCCCCGCTTTCCGGGTCGCGCATGATCGTCTGCGTCGATCCCATCACTGGCTTTACGGACACGGTATGTCCCTTCGCCTCCAGCATCCGCAGGGTATCGACGCTGATGCCCTCCTCGACGCGCAGCTCGTCCGGTAGCCATTGGTGATGAACGCGCGGCACCGTGGAGGCTTCGGCCACATTCATGCCGTGGTCGATCATGTTCATGATGACCTGAAGCACCGTCGTGATGATACGGGCCCCGCCTGGCGATCCGGTGGCAAGCCAGACCTCGCCATCCTTCAGCACCAGCGTCGGCGTCATCGAGGAGAGCGGCCGCTTGCCGGCCGCGACAGCATTCGCCTCGCCGCCGACCAGCCCGAAGGCGTTGGGAACGCCGGGCTTGGCGGAAAAATCGTCCATCTCGTTGTTCATCAGGACGCCCGTGCCCGCCGCGACCATCCCCGAACCATAGTCTAGATTGATCGTATAGGTATTGCTGACCGCGTTCCCTTCCCTGTCCACGATCGAGAAATGCGTGGTCTGGTCGGATTCGTAAGGCGCGAGATCCCCGGGCGCGATCATGGAGGACGGACTGGCAAAGCTGCCGATCTTCTCGCGTAGCATCGCGGCATAATCCTTGCTGAGCAACGCCTCTACGGGCACATCTACGAAATCCGGATCGCCGAGGTATTCCGAACGATCAGCATAGGCCAGCTTCATCGCTTCGGCCATGAGGTGGATTGTCTCGGCGCTGTTCTGACCAAGCGCGCCGACGGGATAACCTTCCAACGTGTTGAGGATCTGGATCAGGTGCACGCCGCCCGAGGACGGTGGAGGCATGGAGACAATTTCGTAACCGCGATAGGTACCACGCACCGGATCGCGCAGGATAGGTTTGTAGGCGGCCAGATCCTCCACGGTCATCGGTCCACCGGCCGTCTGGATGGCCTGCGCGATGTCTTCGGCGACCGGCCCCTTGTAGAACCCGTCCGGTCCCTGCTCGGCCACGGCCCGCAGGGTCTTCGCCAGATCGGCCTGCACCAGCACCTCGCCCGGACGCCAGCCGGAGCCGTCGGGCTTGAAGAAGATCGCGGCACTGGCAGGGTATTTCACCAGCTCCTCACGTGATGCTTCGAGGCTGTCGGAAAGCTCGGGCGTGACGGTAATGCCCTCCTCGGCCAGCCGAATGGCGGGGGCGATCACCTCCGCCCAGTCCATGCTGCCATACGTGTCGATCGCGATCCGCATCCCTGCAACCGTTCCGGGCACGCCCGAGGCAGCACCACTTTGCAAGGATTTCACACTATCCGCCTCGCCTGCTTCATCGAGGAACATGTCACGTGATGCGCCCGACGGGGCCATTTCCCGATAATCGATGGCCTTCGTTTCGCCGCTGTCGGCATCATGAACCAGCATGAAGCCGCCGCCACCGATGTTGCCCGCACGCGGCAGCGTCACGGCCAGTGCGAAGGCCACGGCAACACCCGCATCCACCGCATTGCCGCCCTGAGCCAAGATGTCGCGTCCGATTTCGGCCGCCTGACGTTCTTGTGCCGACACCATGCCGTTTTCGGCCCAGACCGGGTGGATACGGTCCATGTCGGAAAAGATTGCCGCATCTTGCGATACAGCTGGCGTCGCGATCATCGCGCCGATGGCGAATACTTTGGAAAGTGGTCCGAGTGTCATGCTGCTCCTCCGTTCAATCCCTGCATCATCGTAGCATTCAATTGTTCAGGCACAAAACACTGACGTTGCCCATCTTGATCTCGCGCGGCACGCGGACCAAGGTGGCGCGATGGAAATGACAACGATCATAAGCGCCTTCGTGACCTTGTTCGTGGTCATCGATCCTGTCGGCCTTGCACCGATCTTCATTGCGCTGACGCATGACATGTCGTCTGCGAAACGCATGCGCACGGCATGGACGGCATTGGCGATCGCGGCCGGCCTGCTCACGCTTTTCGGTCTAGCGGGAGAGGCGATACTTGCCGGCATAGGCATTTCGCTTCCCGCATTCCGCATCGCAGGCGGAGTTCTGCTTTTCCTGACCGCGCTGGACATGCTGTTCGAGCGCCGGACGGAACGACGCGAAGGAAAGGCCGCCGAGGATGATCCGGATCACGATCCTTCGGTGTTTCCTCTCGCCACTCCGCTGCTCGCGGGACCAGGTGCCTTGGCATCCATGATCCTGCTCGTGAACGAGAACGGTTCCGCGTTGCATACGCTCATGATCCATGGCGTCATGCTGACGGTTCTTGGAATTGCGGCGGCGCTTTTCGCCATGGCAGGCGGCATCGCCCGAATGCTTGGACGAACGGGAACGATGGTGCTGACCAGGTTGTTCGGCATGCTGCTTGCGGCGCTGTCGATCCAATTCGTGATCGACGGGCTGAAGGGCTCGGGACTGTTCTGAATTCTCAGGTCCAGGGTAGTGTCCAATTCCTGCGCGTGTCTGCAAGCTGTGGCAGCACAAAGCCAAGTTTCTTAAATCACGGCCTTGACTGTGAATGATGAGATTTCATGCCTGTTCACCGCCACTGCGATAATTCGAGAAAGTAGCTATGGTAGTCATACGAGCAGGCGGCTCGCAATCGATCCAAACGTGGCTTAATGATATCCACTCGGTCTGTGCGGTATCGTACCAAAACATCGCTTGATGGACCTTGCCTAAAAGCTTGTGATAACAATGTGACACTGATCGATACGCCTCGGGCACGATCAGCCGAGAGAGTGCCCCTGTGCTCTTGCCCTGGTCAGGAGCATCATGCGCAAGAGAATTCCATTAAGACCCGGCGTGAACATTCTTATAGATTATCTATCGGTGGAAGATCGCGCTTTGATCGAACCCCACCTTGAACTGGTCGATGTGCCCAAGCGTACCATGCTGGAGTCTGCGGGGGTCGCTCCGGCCCATTCGTATTTTCCCATCAGCGGGGTCGCGTCGGTCATAACCTATACGAAGGGGGACAGGCAGATCGAAGCCGGACTTTTCGGCTATGAGGGGATGTCCGGTATCTCTGCCATCACGACCGGCACTTGTTCCCCCAATGACATCTTCATGCAGATCCCGGGTATGGCCCTGCGGATCGAAACCAATCGGTTTTCCGATCTGCAGCAAGCGAACTGGACCCTCCACACGCACTTCCTGCGTTACATTCACAGCATCATCATTCAACTTGCCCAGACCGCATTGTCCAACGGTCAGGCCAAGCTTGAAGAACGGTTGGCGCGATGGATCCTGATGTGCCATGACCGTTCGGACGGCGACAGACTGGAGCTTACCCACGAGTTTCTGTCGATCATGCTTGGTGTCAGGCGTGCCGGGGTGACCGTGGGAACGCATCTTCTTGAAAGTAAAGGACTGATCCGGGCCGAGCGGGGGCGGATCACGATCATCGATCGCGCAGGCCTCGAAGCGGAAGCACGGGGATCCTATGGCGTGTCGGAAGCGGAGTACCTGCGCCTGATCCCTCCTCAGGCTCCACGTGGATGATCGCCCGCCGGCAGGTCGATCCGGAATGCCGCGCCTTCTTGACCACTCAGTGCGAGCGATCCACCCAGCTTTTCCAGAGAAGTCCGAATGATCTGCATTCCGATGCCGGTATTGTCAGACACCAGAAAAGTCTCTGGCAAACCCACACCGTCATCACGGTAAAACAACTGAATGTTATGTCTGACCTTTTGCGTAAGCACCTTGGTGCGGACTGGTCCGAAATTGAAGAAATTATGCTTACGGGTGTTCGTCACCAATTCGCTGATGACAAGTGCGACCTCTTCCGCATGCGACAGCGGCATGAAGATCCCATTTCGAATAATTGATCGAGCCATCAAGAATGCTCGACAACTCTTCGCAGATTGAACGAAGAAACCGGCGGGATCAACTGGCTCCGATCCGGTTCTTCGGATTGCACGATGCAATCTTGCTGCAGCGAGCCTGTTCGACACGTCGAACAAGCAGCAACAGGCGGCATCGGAAGGTGGAATGCTCTCCAATTCCTGTCCGACCACGGAAGATAACACCTAGTACGTGTTGTATATCCTGTGGTCTGCTTCCTGCAGTCGATATTCCGTATCCGCGCAATTCAGGCTGCACTCATTCAACTGACCGCATCTCCAATCGCATGCCCCGGATAAGGGACAGAAGACCCGATTTGAGTTGGCGCCCGTCAGAAACCGGATACACTGATAATCAACAATCGACAGGCGCCTGAATCGGGCGTAAGCAAAGCAAGATCTTAAAACAATGTTTGGTGCGTTTTCGCACAAACTGTTTGGCGGAAAACCGCACTTTTCATTCCAGCGCCGCGAGATTCCGGCATTCTTCGCTGATAATCGCTGCAGCGGATCGGGAGTGGTCTTTGCATTCGCCAATGTTGATTCTGGTGCAAGAAATTGGCGGAATGTACGCATTGGGCTTAGGCTGTGCAAAAACCCATCCCAGATGCCAAAATATAGGCAGGGCAAGGACGTAAATGGCTCGTCATGCCACAGATTTCGCCGGAACGTGGTGTAGCGGCCTTTTCAAACCTCCCGCCGACATCCATTCGCAGATCAGGTTTGACGCCACCATCCGCTTGATGTTGTAGGCGAGCACGAGCGACGCGATCTTCGTCCTTACGTTCCTTAGCCACCGGGTCAGGGGGGGGTTGGTCCCTCTCCATAACTCGGTGCCTCAGGGCGGAGGCATCATCGTGCCTTTCCAGCCCGCCTTCATCGGTAGTTTAGCGTCAAGGAGGCGTCTTTCCTGCAATCGCGCAGGCAAGACAGGATTAACATACAGGCCATCGGAGCGGTCTGGCGTCCCTGCAAGCCGGATACCCTACTCGTTGCCTGTGGATAAGTCTTTCCCGCGCATGAGCACAAACGATCGGCCACAGCCCTATTCACGCAAACGCCAGCCTGTCGCGAAGATCCAGCGAATGATGGCTGCGCAAATAACGATCATGATCCCCACGGCCACGAGCGACACACCTACGGGGACATCCGCAAATCCGAAGAAGGACCAGCGGAACCCTGAAATCAGATACAGAACCGGATTGAGCTTGGCGATGCCTTCCCAGAAGGGAGGTAGCATGTCCGCCGAATAGAAAGCTCCGCCAAGAAACACCAACGGGGTTATCACCATCATCGGCACGATCTGTAATTGTTCGAAGGATTTTGCCCAAAGGCCGATGATGAAGCCAAGAAGGCTGAACGCCAGCGCGGTCAGAAACAGGAAGGTCAGCATCCAGAACGGATGCAGGACGTGCATGCCGACAAAGAAAAAGCTGGTGGCAAGGATGATCAGCGCGATGAGGATCGCCTTCGCTGCTGCAGCCCCCACGAAGCCGACCGTCACCTCGATCCAACCTACGGGAGACACGAGATATTCATAGATCGTGCCGCTGAATTTAGGAAAGTAGATGCCGAAGCTCGCATTGCTCACCGATTGCTGCAACACGGTCAGCATCATCAGTCCGGGCACGATGAAGGCCCCGTAAGGCACGCCTTCCACTGACTGGATACGCCCTCCGATCGCGGCACCGAACACGACGAAATAAAGCACCGTCGATACGACCGGAGAGGCGAGAGACTGCCAGATCGTGCGGAAGAACCGTGCCATCTCGTGGTTGAAGATCGCACCGGATGCGGACCAGTTCATGCGAGCGCCTCCTTCGGGGCAGAGACGAGGGTCATGAAGATTTCCTCCAGCGTGGATTGGTGGGTGGATATGTCACGTACTGAAAGCCCGCTGATTGCCACATCGCCCAGAAGGCGCGCGATGCCGGTACGTTCGGCGCGCGTATCGTAATCGTAGGACAAGGTTCGCCCGTCACGTTCGAGCGTCAGGCCCGGACGCACCAATTCGGCGGGAAGAACGGCAAGATCGGCATCAAGCTCGATCTTCAGGGTCTTGCGCCCGAATTCGCCCATCATCTCGGCGGTGGACTGGACGACGGCCAGCTTGCCTTTGTCGATCACGCCGATCCGGTCGGCCATGTCCTCGGCCTCTTCCAGATAATGCGTGGTAAGGATGATCGTCACGCCACTGCGACGAAGGTCACGGACCACCTCCCACATCTCCCGCCGCAAAGTGACGTCGACACCCGCGGTGGGTTCATCCAGAAACAGCACCTTCGGACGATGCGAAAGCGCCTTCGCAATCAGGACGCGGCGCTTCATGCCGCCTGAAAGCTCCCGGATGGCCGCATCGCGCTTGGACCAGAGCGCGAGGGAACGCAGCACCGTCTCGACATGCGCTTCGTCCGGCGCGGCTCCGTACAGGCGGCGTGTGTAGCGAACCGCATCAATTACCTTTTCGAACGGTTCCAGCGCGATTTCCTGTGGGACCAGACCGATCAGCTTGCGCGCGGCCCGCCAATCGGTCCGAATGTCGTGGCCGCCTACCCGCACGGTGCCGCCTGTCGGCACAACCAGACCGCAGATGATGGAAATCAGGGTGGTCTTGCCTGCACCGTTTGGGCCCAGCAGGGCGATGATCTCCCCCTCTTCTATCGACAAGGAAAGGTTGTCGAGCGCCTTCGTTCCGCTGCCGTATTGCTTCGACAGGTTCTCGATCTCGATGATGGCTGGCATGATGCGTCCTTTCGCAGCTTGGCGGGACCATAGCGGAAGGAGCAGGCAAGGCGAAGGGGCGCTGTAGGGTCGTCCTCCTTGCGACCGTGATTGACCACATCGTGATCCGCGCAGCGATTATCTGGAGTGAACGGGCTATCCGAATGCAAGCACTACCATTGCGTGCCGTTCAACCACTCCGATGCGTGGCATGTATCGCCGGACGGGCTACGCCAAAAATTCCGGCCGTTGAAGCATTCTACTTCACGTCCAGCGTTTGGTTGGAGTACGAGCAGGTACGGGGCTTTTGCGTGCTTGATGTGGGCAGGGTGGTCGATCCGCCGCATCACGAATATCGCCACTACAGCGGATTTGCCCCGAACCTGATCCATGGCGATGCTGCGGCGCTGAAGGTGCAGCATTGGTTGCAGGCGACCCGCGTGAAGGAAGCGGACCTCCCGCGTCTTGCGGCCAGGGCCGGAACGGAAAGCCGCACCTTCCTGCGCCGCTTCAAGAAGGTGACGAGGTTGACTACCACAGACTGCATCCAGCGTGTTCGAAGGACGAAGGCGCGGGAGCTATTGCAGTTCGGTATCCTGACCATCGATCAGTTCGCGTGGGTTGTCGGCTATGGCGACACCAGCGCATCCAGAAAGGTGTTCGCGCGGATCCCCGACCTGTGGCCGGCCGAATAGCGGCGACGGTTCAGACCTTCGCAGAAAATCATCGAGGCTATGCCGTACTTCAAGCGGCAGCCGTAGGCGCAGAAACAGCATGTTTGTATTTAGCATGAACACGTCGCCAACCGCGGTCATATCAGGATGGCCATGACGAAGGCGTGCATACGACCATTGTTTAGAACGAGAAACAGATGTGGTCCGTTGCGGCACCTCGCTGCCCTTGCGCAACATCATGACCGATGCCCTTGCCATGTAAAACGATCGCTTTACATTTCAGATATGAAGAAACGCAATCAAATCATCGACGATGCCTCCAAGGCGTTCGAGACCGGCGGCTTTCGCGGCACCGGGGTGGACACCATTCTTGCAGCCTCGGGCGCTTCGACCCGGACATTCTACAAGCATTTCGGATCGCGCGAGACCTTGGTCGCGGAGGTGATCGAAGCACGCGACGCGGCCTTCATGCAGCGCGTTCGGGATCTGCCCGAAGGGGCCGATCCCATAGGTCAACTGTTCGACGTGCTGGAAGGCTGGCTCGTCAATCACGCGCGGCATGGCTGCATGCTGATCCGGGCCCAAGGCGAATATGCAGCGATCAATCCCGCGATCGCCCATCTGGCCATGGATCGCAAGGCCGCCTTCCGGACACTCGTCGGTGATCGCGTTGCTGCCGTTCTGGGGCACCATAACGACACACTGCGCGATCAGGTCTGGCTTTTGTTCGAAGGCGCCATGGCAGCGGCCAGCATCGCCGACATTGCCATTATAGCGACCGCACGGACCGCAGCACTGGCCCTCGCGGCGGCGGCATGAGCCGGAGCGTCAACTTCGTCGCTGCAGGCTTTGCCCTGACAGCTTTGAGCTACGGCCTCGCGCGTTTCGCATACGGGCTGTTTCTGCCGCAGATATCCATGGACATGTCGCTTGGCGTCGCCACTGCCGGCTGGATCGGCAGCGCGTCCTTTGCGGCGTATTGCCTGGGGGTGCTTGCAGCGTTCATCGGCGCGCAAATGGGAGAACGCGCCCTCGCGGTTTCGGCAGCGGCTTCGGCCACGGCGGGAATGGTCGTCGCCTCCGTCTCAGGCAATGCGTGGCTGCTGGGACTTGGATTGACGTTAGGGGGTTTTGGCACCGGTTTGACCTCGCCGCCTTTGGCCGGCGCGGTGGCACGAATGCTCGCAGCGGAACGCCGGCCGGCGGCGAACGGTGTCATCAACGCCGGAACTGCCGCCGGGATCATCCTGTCCGGGCTTGCCGTGCTGGCATTTGCCCAGGCATGGCGCGAGCTCTACGGAATGTTTGCCTGCATCGGCGTTGGCATCACCTTCTGGCTATGGCATGTCCTGCCACCGCGTCAGGCGACAGATCGTCCATGTCTTGACGGATTAAGGGCAAGCGGGGCCGGGACACTCTGCGTAAGCGCGATCCTGACGGGCGCGGCAAGCACGGCCGTCTGGACCTTTGGCGCAACGATCCTGCGCGAAACGGCCCGCTTCGATGATACCGGCATCGCCGCTGCTTGGGTGGTGCTGGGAACTGCGGGGCTGCTTGGTGGAGCGACCGGCATTCTAACCGGCCGGTTCGGCATGGCACGGGTGCATCGTCTGGCGTTGGCGCTGATGGCGGGGGCGATGGTGGCGCTGATCGGTGCTCCCTTCGCGGCATTCCTCGGTTACGTTGCGGTAGCGATGTTCGGCTTGGGCTACATCATTTCCAGCGGGGTCTATCTGCTTTGGGGAATTTCACTTTACGAGCGGTCGCCGGATGTCGGCTTGGGTCTGCCGTTCCTTCTGCTCGCCTTCGGTCAGACTGTCGGGGCCAGCGCCTTCGGTCTGATCGCAGGGGCGGCGGGATTCCCTGCAGCAGTTCTGGTATGCGTCATGCTGTTGGGATGTGCCGGAATGCTGGGTCCGAAAGGAGATTTCCGACGCTGAACTTCTTAACGAAAGCTGTCTAATAAGGCCCGATTTCAATTATGATGCCGCCGGGAGGGTGGGCCTTTGGAAGCATCTCCGCAGGGCAGACGATTCCCATCCTCGCGCGGCGGTCCGCTATTCTTGACGTCTTACGTGAAGCCAGCGCCCGATCACCAACCATCCCACCGCAGCCCAGAACCCGCCAATGATCGGGAACATCGGGATTATGGCCTGAGTGGAAGTTGATCTTGAACGTGTCGATGAAGCCGAAGCCGAAACCGCAAAGCATCGCTCGTCGAATGGGTGGCGCCAAAATGCCGGAACCCAGGCCTCCCAGTCCTGAAAAGCCGAAAGACAAAGCTGGCAGAAGGCCGATAAACGTCATGATTTGCCTTCGATCGCGAGAACGCGAAGGTTCGGGGTGGGGCAATCCCCCACAATCCATGTCGCTTCCATCACCTTACGGCTCATTCTCCATGCCGTTTTTCGCGTTGCCCTTTGCCCAAGTGCGCCCTCTCCTTCCGAACTCTACAGATCCAAGTTGCAATGCGGAATATTGACATACAGATTGAGGAAATCGTCAGGCAGTTGCGCCAGCACATCATCCTGTCTGGTTTGGTCGAAACTGATTTTCCCCTCGTGCCACCGATCATATTCCATCAGGATTTGAAGATTACCCCTACGAAGCATGGCCCAGGAATGGTCGAACCCACCTCCACGCGTGATCGACCATCCGCTGCCAGCCAATCGATCACGCAGCCCGCACCAGTCTTTCTCGGGTATGTCGGCGATGATGTATTCCATCTGGCCATGTTGCAGCCGTAGGCTGCGCGCTTCAAGTCAACACGCAGACATATCGGATGAAGCAGAAGACGGTCATCAGAAGGGTCAAGTTGGGATATGCCGACACTGGCGCACGTATCCTGGATCAGGCGACTGAAATGGAGTTCCTTGCCTGGAACAGCTGGTCCGAAAAGTCTCGTACAAGGCGGGCCCTCTGGCTGTCCGGCCGGAACAACAGGAAAGATCGGAAGGCGACCTTGGGCGCAAAAGGCCGCAAGACAAGGCCGCGTCCGGTGAACCCTTCCGTTGTCAGCGGATTGACCAAACCTACCGCATCGCCGCTCATCGCGAGTGCGCATATTGTCGAGGAATTCGCCGTTTCCACAATATAGCTCGGGGAGATACCCGCCTCCGTCAGGGCCTGGTCGAAGCGGCGTCGTGCGCGATCCTCGGGTGTCAGACCAATAAGAGGAATATCGGCCAGATCGGCAGGTCCCAAAGTCGTTCTGCGCGTCAATGGATGGTCCGGTGCCATGGCGATTACCCCAGGAAAGCTGGCGAAAAGCTGCGAGTCCACACCGGCGCGGTCGATCTCGTCTGCCGCGAGGCCGAGATCCAGCTGACCGTCGGCAATAAGGTTACGGATCGTCGCCGACCCGCTGACCTGAAGGGTGATGCGGATCTTGGGATGCAAGGTCCGGAAACCCTGCACTGCGCGCGGCACCAGCGTCGCCGCCAGTGCCGACAACGTCCCGATCCGCACGATCCCCGACCCGTATTCGCGGATCGACGCCGCCGCCGAACGCAATCGGTCAAGACCCTTGTAACTCTCGTTCACCTCCCGAAAGAACATCTGCCCTTCGGGCGTCGGCACGAGGCGCCCCCGGACGCGGTCGAACAGGGCAAAGCCCAGAGCCGCCTCCAGATCCGCGACACTGCGGCTGATGGCGGGTTGCGTGACCTGCAGCAGTTCCGCAGCGCGCACGGTGGAGCCGGAGATCATGACGGTGTGAAAGGCTTCGAGAAGGCGAAAGTTCATCCCATTACCATAGCACATAGAGGTATGCGTCTGCATCAGTTGTTTTGTTATGGCAGATGGCGTCTCTTCGATGTCACACAAGACAGGACGAACCGATGCGCGATGCCACTCTTTGCACCCTTCACCCGACCGTTTCCGAAGACGGTTATGCCAGCTTGACTGTGCCCACGCATCGCGCGTCCACCATCGTTTTCCCGGACGCCGCCGCCTATGCGACGCGGGGAAAACGCGATCTGGACAGTTACTCCTATGGCTTGCACGGCACGCCCACGAACCGGGTGCTGGAGGCGCAACTGACAGCACTGGAAGGCGGCAGGCATACGGTGCTGGTTCCCTCGGGCCAGACGGCAATCGCGGTGATCTTCCTTGCAACGCTCAGACCCGGCGACACGGTGCTGATCCCCGATAGCGCATACCCCCCGGTGACGGGGTTCTGCCGCAATTTCCTTACCCCGCTGGGGATCGGGCATCGGGTCTATCACCCCGATGCGTCCGATCTTGAAGCACAAATCGACGGATCGGTGAAACTGATCTGGATGGAGGCCCCCGGCTCCACCACGATGGAGGTGCAGGACGTGCCGGCCATCGTCGCACTGGCCAAGCGGCACGGCATCCTGACGGGCATCGACAATACATGGGCGACGCCGCTTTTATTCAAGCCGCTGGCACATGGCGTCGATTTTTCCATGCAGGCACTGACGAAATATGTCGGCGGGCATTCAGACCTGCTGATGGGATCGGTCAGCGTGAACGACAGCGACTTGCGCCGCCGCCTGCGCGACCAGATGCGGATGCTGGGCCTTGGCGTGCCGCCTGACGCGGTCGCTTTGGCCTTGCGGGGGATTGAGACGATGGCCGTCCGGATGGCCCATCAGGGCCGTGTCGCACTGGAAATAGCGCGGGAGCTGGCAGCGCGGAATGTGGGCGAGGTGCTTCACCCGGCCCTGCCCTCCTGCCCCGGACACGAGATCTTCAGGCGCGATTTCGCAGGCGCAAGCGGCGTGTTCAGCATCGTGATTCCGGATGACACACGCCTGAACTCCGCGCTGGACGCGCTGAGGATCTTTGCCATCGGGGCCAGCTGGGGTGGCACGCGAAGCCTGATGGCACCGATGACCATCACGCGAGAGAACGCCCATTCGCGCAACGACAAGACCATCCTGCGTCTTCAGATCGGGCTGGAAGATCCTGCCGACCTGCGGACCGATCTGGATGCTTTCTTCGACATCCTCACGACCCAACAAGCGGACGCATGAACGTCCCGGACCCAGCATAGAGAACATTATGAAACACTTCGCACTCGCCGCCCTTGCCCTGACATTACCTGCCGTCACCCATGCCGCCACCACTTTGGAAACCGTTAAGGATCGCGGCCGACTGATCTGCGGGGCCAGTCAGGGCACTGTCGGCTTCGGCGCACCTGACAGTGACGGGACGTGGCGCGGTCTGGATATCGACACCTGCCGCGCCGTGGCTGTTGCCGTGTTCGACGACAAGGATGCCGTCGATTTCGTGCCGTTGTCCGGCCAGCAGCGCATCCCCGCATTGCAGACCGGCGAGATCGACATCCTGCCCCGCACCCTGACCTGGACACTGCAGCGCGACGCCAATGGAATCGATTTTACCAGCACGAACTACTACGAATTCACGGGCTTCATGCTGCCGAAATCCATGGGCATCGAAAAGGTGGAGGATATGGCCGGCGCCGCGGTTTGCGTGCAGACCGGATCTACCACTGAAGTCGTGGTGGCCGACGTGTCGGACAAGCTGAATCTGGATCTGCAGCCGGTCGTTTTCGACAACACCTCCGCCACCCGTCAAGCCTTCTTTTCGGGACGCTGCGACGCATTGATCACGGATGCCGCAGCACTGGCTTCGGTCCGCGCAACGCAGGCGGAGAATCCCGGCGACTACGTCATCTTTCCGGCCACCGATTACATGGATGCCCTGACGCCCGCCGTGCGTCATGGCGACAATCAGTGGAAGGACATCGTCACCTGGTCGATAGAGGCGATGAAGACGGCCGAGTTGCTGGGCATCACTTCGCGGAACATTGATGAACTGGCCGATAGCACCGACCCCCGCGTCCGGCGCTTCATGGGCATCGACCCGGGCAACGGCACCGCCCTTGGTCTGCAGGACGATTTCGCGGCGAACATCATCCGCGAAGTCGGCAACTATGCCGAGGTCTTCGATCGCAACGTCGGCAAGGACAGTTCCCTCAAACTGGAGCGCGGGGCGAATGCACTTTACAAGGACGGCGGGCTGATGTTCCCGCTGACCTTTCAATAATGCGCCTGCTTCGTGACGCGCGCGTGCGGGACGGTCTGATCCAGATTGCCCTGCTGGCCGCGGTGACGGGCGTGATCCTGTGGATCGCGCACAACACCAGCCAGAACCTTACCGACCGGGGAATTCGCACCGGTTGGGATTTCCTGGACCGGCCCGCGCGTTTCCCGATTTCGGAAAGTGTGCTGCCTTACGATCCACAGGACAGCTTTATCTGGGCCTATGTGGTGGGCCTTGGCAACACACTCTGGATCTCGGTGCTCGCCATTCTTGGTGCGACGCTGCTTGGGCTTGGCGTCGGGCTTGCGGGGCGATCCTCGCATCCGTTGCTGTCGGGACTGTCGCAAGGCTATGTGACCGTGATGCGGAATCTGCCGCTGATCGTGCAACTTCTGTTCTGGTATGCGTTGGCCACCGCCGCGTTTCCCGCCCCCCGCGCCGCATGGGAGCCGCTTCCGGGCATCTTCCTGACGCAACGCGGAATCTTTCTGCCTGCATTGCCGGCGGCGCAACTGGCATTGGCGACAGCGGTTGCTCTGGCGGCGGGGCTGCTTCTGCGACGCTGGCGCATTTTGGGTGCGCTCGCCGTCTTCGGCGCCACATTGATCCTGACCGGTGCCACGGTCGAGGTCCCCGAACTGCGCGGTTTCACCTTCACCGGCGGAATCGCCCTGTCGCCTGAGTTCGCGGCCCTGATGCTGGGGATCATCCTGTATACCGCCGCGTTCGTGGGCGAGATCATCCGCGGCGGCATCGATGCCGTCAGTCGAGGGCAGTGGGAAGCGGGGCGGGCCCTTGGCATGCCGGACCGCGCCACCCTGCGACGCATCATCCTGCCGCAAGCGCTGCGCGTCATCATTCCACCGATGACATCGCAATACCTGTCCACCGTGAAAAACACGACGTTGGCACTGGCGGTCGGCTATCCCGAACTGGGGCTGGTGGTCAACACCGTCATCAACCAGACCGGTCAGGCAATCGAGAGCTTGCTGGTTCTTCTGGGGGTCTTCCTCACCATCTCGCTTTCGGTGTCCCTGCTCATGAACTGGTATAACGCCCGCATGGCGATCGTGGTCCGCTGATGGAACACATCGCCGCACGAGCCGCCCCCGCAAAGCCGCAGACCCCGATCCTGCGCATTTTTCTTGGCGACGCTCTTTCGGTTGTCATTACCCTTGGCATGATCGGGATGTTCGTTGCCCTGCTTCCCGTCCTCGACTGGGCGGTCTTCGATGCCGTATGGCAGGGCGATGCCCCCGCATGCCGCGCAGGTGGTGCCTGCTGGGCCTATCTTCACGACAAGGCGCGCCTGATCCTCTTTGGGATATACCCCCCGGATCAGCAATGGCGCACCGGAATCGTCATCGTGCTGATCGTCGGAATGGTGCTTGCCTCCCTTTCACCCCGGTTCTGGAACGCAAGGCTGGCATTTCTGTGGGGTGGAGCGATCGCCGTCATGCTGGTGCTGATGCAGGGAGGCACCCTTGGCCTCGCCTATGTGCCGACCGCCAAATGGGGAGGATTGCCCGTCACGCTGCTGCTGGCCGTGCTGTCGCTGGGGATGGGGTTTCCACTGGCAGTCCTTCTGGCACTGGGGCGCCAGTCTGATCTGCCCGTGGTCAAGGCCGTCTCGGTCTGCGTCATCGAGCTTGTGCGGGGCCTGCCCCTGGTCGGCCTTCTGTTCGTGGCCGCGATCCTTCTTCCCCTTCTGCTTCCTTCGGACTGGACGATTGACAAGTTGGGCCGCACCGTCGCCGCACTCACCATATTCGCCGCCGCTTATCTTGCAGAAGTGCTGCGCGGGGGTCTTCAAGGGGTGGGTGCGGGGCAGGCAGAAGCTGCAAAGGCACTGGGCATCCCCTATTGGAAGATGGTCTGGTACATCATCCTGCCGCAGGCCATCCAGAAGGTCATCCCGCCCCTGACCAACACGGCGATCGTCATGGTCAAGAACACTTCGCTAGTGATGATCGTGGGCGTGTTCGACATGCTGGGCGCGGGACGCGCCGCCGCGGGCGATCCTGCCTGGCCCGCACCCTTCACAGAAACCTACCTGTTCGTCGCCGCCATCTATTTCGTGATCTGCTTCGGCATCTCGGTCTATGCGCGCTGGCTGGAACGGGGCGTCAAAAGGAAAAGCCACGCATGACCGCCATCAACGTCACCGATCTGAACAAATGGTATGGCACCTACCACGCCCTGCGGGATGTGAACCTGACCGTGGCCGAGGGGGAGCGCATCGTGATCTGCGGACCGTCCGGATCGGGGAAATCCACCTTGATCCGTTGCCTGAACCGTCTGGAGGAGCATCAGTCCGGCACGATCCGCGTCGGAGGAGTAGAGCTGAACGACGATGTGAAGAACCTCGACGCGGTGCGCCGTGAAATCGGAATGGTGTTTCAGGGATTCAACTTGTTCCCCCATCTGACCGTGCTGGAAAACTGTGCCCTCCCTCAGATGCTGGCACGCAAGACGTCGCGCAAACAGGCCGAGGAGCAGGCGCAACTTCTTCTGGAGCGCGTCCGCATTCCCGAGCAGGCCCTGAAATATCCCGGCCAGTTGTCGGGTGGGCAGCAGCAACGTGTCGCGATTGCGCGCGCCTTGTGCATGAAGCCCCGGATCATGTTGTTCGATGAACCCACCAGCGCACTCGACCCCGAGATGATAGGCGAGGTGCTCGACACCATGATCCATTTGGCCGAAGAAGGCATGACCATGATCGTCGTGACCCACGAAATGGGCTTTGCCCGCCGTGTGGCGAACCGCGTGATCTTCATGGCAGAAGGTCAGATCATCGAGGAAGCCCCACCGGAGCAGTTCTTCACAGCCCCGACCAATCTCCGCACTAAAGAATTCCTGCAACAGATCGTGCATTGAGGTGGGGCACCTGCGCCTTTGAGTTAGGGCGGCGGTATGCATTGGATAATGCCTGCAAGATCACGCACTCCGTTGCCTTTCAAGCGTGGATGTCGTGATCCTGCTTCCCGTCGCCTTTAGCGACGGGCACTTACCATTGGGGATCATCTATCAGGATCGGTATGTGATGCACCTGTGAGATGGTATAAATATGCCCGCAGCCGACCCGATCCAATCGACGCAACCTGCCGGAGACGCCTTTCGCCCAAGGGGCTGCCCTGCCCGCACCACGTGCTGCGGAATGCGAAACAACCACCCGCAAGAGGCGCGAGATGTCAGCCAAAGAACCCATCCTTCGAGCCCTGTGATCTCAAGGCATTGCGCATTTGGCGGTTGCTTCGCATTCAAGGTCCAGCACGGTCATTGGGTTGTTTACCCCGTCATAGGTCGCGTCAATGTCGTAGCGGCGCAGGAGATACCCATCAGGCGTAAGGTCCCATACTCCAGAAGAACTCGCATCGCCGATCCCACGCCATTTCTCCCATGTCGTGATCTGCCCGGTGGCCTCGTCCACCGATGGATTGATGAGCGTTGGCCGCGCGATATAGCCCCTGATGTCGATCCGGTCGACAGGACCTGCATAAAGATCACCCTCGTTCTCTGCCGCCTCAACATAATGCACATCGGGAACCGGTGCCGGAAAGCTCGCCGGACGAAGTCCATCCATCTGTGTGTTGATCAGGAAGGCCCGCACTTCGTTGTAGGCGCCAATATCGCAAGCGAACTCGAACGTCGTGACCGTTTGCGGCCCTGCAGATCCGTCCACGCTCACCTCGCGCCGGATCGGGGCTGGACGATCGGCATGATAGTTGAGGCATTGATCCCGACCATAGGTCGCTTCGAACATCGCGACTGCGTTCGCATCAAGGTCGTCGGCGGCCGCACAAAGCGGCGCAATCAGCAGGGGGAGGAAGGGAATGATCAAAAGCATGACGGTTCCTGATGGTTGGCTGAAGATCATACCGCAGGCCAGTATTTACGCCCTGATCTCTACGAGATGCCAGCCACCTGCGCTACCTTGCACATGTCCGCAGGTGACATCCGGCATGGGGATCATGCGGCGGCGCAAATGAGCCGGGATTCGTATCAGGCTGCATCAGCGGGAGACGAGGCGGGGCAATTCGCGCAGTGCGCTGTCACGACATCATGCGATGGATGATGCATGCACCGTCTTGCATCCTTCCGTCTTCCGGGTCTGATCTTCGTGACCCTCCTGACCGTTGCCTTCGCGACGGGAGCGGCGGTGCGCGCGGCGCCCTCGGTGTCGGAAGTGCAGCTGGCGCTCTATCAACTGCAGGGCGGTCTTCTGGCCGATCTTTGCGACGAGCCGTCCTCCGATCCCGCATCCGGCCCACTGCTCGCTCTGCCATCTCGTTGCAGGCAGCACCGTTCCCGACACGGGCCTTCTGCTCGTAGAAATAGAGCGTAACCTGGTCCACGCAGTCGGCCGTCTTCTTCGGCTTCACCCAATGTCCGGATGCATGCCCGACAACCCTCGGCGACATCAGCCTGCGGCAGGAGAAGCTGGGGGAACAGGCCACGGACCTTCGCATCTTCTTCATCACCGTCGATCCCGAACGCGACACGCTGGACCAGTATGTTTCGTGGCTATCGGGGCGGCGGGGGAGGACTTGCCAAAGGGCTTGACCTCGTCCATTGGTTCCTGCCCTGCCAATTTCGCTGAGCCGACGCCGAAGACCGGCCTTGGTTGATGCTCGACATTCAGTTCCCGCAGCTTCGCGGCATGGCTGCCGCGCATTCGCGACAACTTCACAAGAGCCACCTCGCAGGGCCACCTTTGCCCACGCCCCCTCTAGACGTTGCAGCCGAAGTCGAACGATCTCCCGATGCGTCGAAGATCGGTCGGCACATGTTTGCCCACCCGCAACCCCGCCGTCTACCACAGGTCTGGCAGCGGGGGGACCTTTCGCAATCTATGGCAAAACACACGGGCAACACCAAGAAGGTTCAAACGTATTCAGGTTGAGGATTAAGCTGTCATCAAGAACATCTGACATCACCAGAGATGAGATAACGTTCGGACGCCTTCCTACGGTGTGAGGAAAGCGCCATCACGCCTAAGCATTTGTTCGGTTCCATATGCCGCATCAGAGTTTTGTCATCAACTACAGCCTCTGATGAAAATCGTTCGTCCACATGCAGAAAATGCCCGACGCAGATTCACGATCACAGGATGCGACGCCTTAGGAAGGCAGAAATTACCTCGCCGATGATCACCAAGACGATGATAGCCATCAGGATCATCGCCACCTCGGGCCAGTTGAACGTGTCGATAGCGCCTTGCAGGATGATCCCGATCCCCCCTGCCCCAACAAGACCCAGCACTGTAGATTCACGCAGGTTGATGTCCCAGCGTAAGATCGCGACGGCCCAAAAGGTGGGCATGATCTGCGGGACGATGGCATAGACGATGACCTTGAAACGTGACGCGCCGGTGGCTTCCAATGCCTCCACCGGTCGCTTGTCGATCTCCTCGATGGCCTCGCCCAAGAGCTTGCCAATGAAGCCGATGGAACGGAACATGATGGCCACGATGCCGGCGATGACACCCGGGCCGAAGATCGCGACGAAAAGAAGCGCCCAGATGATCGTGTTCACAGACCGCGAGGTCACGAGGATCAACCGCCCCAGCCAAAGCGTCACAACGTTGGGCGTCGTGTTCTGCGCGGCAATATAAGCCACCGGCAAGGATAGTATCACCGCAAGCGCGGTTGCGAAGGTTGCGATGTTTACGGTGTCCCACAGCACCCGTAGTATCGTCCCCAAATTGCTGGGATCGGGGGGATACATCCGCCCGAACAGATCGCCGATCTGCTCCGGCGCGCCCCAGACCCAAGCCCAGATCACCTCGATCGATGTCAGGGCCCAGGCGATCGCCAAGCCACAGCCCAGCAGGATGGCATATCGCGTCATGCGTTGTTTCAAAGTGAAACGGGTCCACTCGTCGCGACCGAATTTTTCTGCAATGGTAGTCATTGGATGCGTTTCCGGATTACGCCGCTGACCGCCTCGGACAGAAGGATCACGCAGACGATGACGATGGTGATGGCCAGGGCGAAGTCGTAATCGTAGCGTCCGAAGGCATTCGCCAGCGTGGAGCCGATTCCACCGGCCCCCACGATCCCGATCACGGCAGAGGCACGCAGGTTCGAATCCAGTTGATAGATCGTCAGGCCGATCTGACGTGGCATGATCTGCGGAAAGATGGCGTAAACCAGTGTCGAGAGATAAGGTGCTCCGGCGGAGCGCATGGCTTCCACCTGACCGAAGTCGATTTCCTCGATCCGTTCAGCCAGCATCTTGGCCACGAACCCGATGGAATAGACGATCAGCGTCAGCACCCCGGCAAAAGGACCAAAGCCGACCGCTTTGACAAACAGAATCGCCACGATCACGGGATGGAAGCTCCGGGCGATGATGATGATCCCGCGGCCCATATAGAAAATGGGACGGGGAACAAGATTGCCGGCGGCCATGAAGGCGATCGGGATCGACAGAAGCACACCGCCTGCCGTCGCCAATACCGCAATCTTGAGACTTTCGAGAAAGCCATCGATCAGCAGCCCGCTGCGTTCGAAACTGGGGGGAAAGGCCCCGCCAAAGATCCGTCCGGCACGACCGACACCTTCGGCCACGCGCGCCCAGTCGATTGGCATGGTCAGACCCACCCAGCCGAAATACAGGATCGCCCCCAGATAGACCGTCCAACGCAGCGCGGCGTTGGCAATGAACGGAGGCTTCGTCCATGTGTCGCGTTGCGTGGTCATGACGCTGCCACCATGTCGTCGGTACGATCGGCATGCGGACTGCCGGCATAGATCTCGTCCATCGCGGCCCGATCCAGTTGTGCGGGCTTGTCATCGAAGATGATCCGGCCATAACGCATCCCGACGATCCGGTCGGTGTATTCCTTCGCCTCGGCCACGTTATGGATGTTGATCAGCACGGGCAGCTTCAATTCGCCCGCCAGATCTCGAAGCAGCCCCATGATCTGCTCGGACGTCTTCGGATCAAGCGAGGCCGTCGGCTCGTCCGCCAGCAGGATGTCCGGCTCCTGCATCAGCGCGCGCACCACGCCGACCCGCTGGCGTTCGCCCCCCGACAACTGGTCGGCACGTGTGTTGGCGTAATGGGCAATACCCACACGTTCCATGAGTTCGAATGCGCGGCGGACGTCCTCCCGCGGATAACGACGCGTCACGGCGGCCCAGGTGGAGATATAGCCAAGCCGCCCGGACTGGACATTCTCCATCACGGTCAGGCGGTCGACGAGGTTGAAGCCCTGAAACACCATCCCGATCTTTCGGCGGGCCGCGCGCAAGGACTTGCCGCGCAGGTCGGTAAGCTCCGTTCCATTCAGGTTGATCGAGCCCGACGTCGGTTCCACAAGACGGTTTATGCACCGCAGCAAGGTGCTCTTGCCGGCGCCGGACGATCCGATGATCGACACGACGCTCTCTCCCTCGATCGTCAGATCGAGGTTTTTCAGAACCGGGTCGCCGTTCCCGTAACGTTTCACAAGGTCAGTGATTTTCAGCATCTGGACAACCTTTTGTGTGGGGCCGACCTCTCCGGCCGGCCCCGGCAAGACATCATTCGGCGGCAAGACCCTGCGGCGTGTACTGGACACCGTTGGCGGCCTGGATCTGGCGAATGACGGCCCACTGTTCCTTGTAGGTGATGGGCACGAACTTGCTGACCCCGTCGAACTCTTCTCCCAATGCGGTGCCTTCGAAGTCGAAGCTGAAGAAGGCGTCCTTGATCTTGGCCTTCAACTCGGGCGTCAGGTCATGCGCGACGCCGTAGGATGTCGTGGGGAACGGATCGCTTTCCCAGATCATCCGCACATCCGCAGGGTCGTAAAGTCCGCGTTCGGCCATGCGATCGACAACTTCGGATGCGACGGGGGCCGCATCATAGTCGCCTGCGACAACACCCAGCATCGACTGGTCATGGCTTCCTGAATAGACCACATCATAATCCTGTTCCGGCACGACACCCAGATCGGGGAACAGGGCGCGAGGAGCTTGGTTGCCGGAATTCGACGTTGGTGCGGTATGCGCCACGCGTTTACCCTTAAGGTCCGCCATCTCCGCGATATCGCTGTCAGCCTGCGTGAAAACCTGCAACCGGTAACCGAACTGGCCGTCATCGGCCCCCATGATCGCAAAGGGTTCGACACCGGCAAGGTTCACGGCGAAGGGCGTCGGTCCCGTGGAAAAGCCTGCGATGTGAAGACGGCCCGAACGCATCGCCTCAACTTCGGCCGAGTTCGACTGCACGGCGAAGAACTGAACGTCCTTGCCCGTCACTTCTTCCAGATGCTCGATGAAGGGTGTCCAGATATCGGCGTAGATCGCCGGATCTTCCACCGGCGTATAGGCGAAGACGAGGGTGGACGGATCTTTAAGCTGGCTGGCATCGGTCGGCGGATCCGCGACGAGGTCGCCGTCGGCATCGCAGAACATTACATCCAGTGCGCCACGGTCGGCACAAGTGTCCTGGGCAAAAGCAGCTGTGCCCATAAGGGCAAAAGCCGCCAGAGCACTTGCTTTGAAGATGGGATCCTTAGGCATCGGTTTCTCCTCCCTGAGAATGTCCGCTTCGGATTATAGACATTGGCTTGATACGAGCACCGAAAATTTCGATTTGCAACATTTTCCGATAAAAACTTTGGTATGTCCAAGATTGAGTCGGAAATGGAGGCCGAAATGCAGGGCGATCCGGACAAAAGGCATTTGAAAAAACAGGAGCGTCACGCGCAGATATTGCTGGAGCTGAGACTGGCCCCGCATGTGCGCGTGTCCGACCTTGCCACGACGTTCAACGTGACCACCGAAACCGTTCGACGGGATATCGCGGAGTTGAGCGATCAAGGTTTCCTGCAGAAGTCCCACGGAGGCGCTTCACCCTGCGCGCCCGGAACCCATCGGGATCTGGACGAACGGAGGCGCAAGCATCAGGAGGAGCGGCGGCGCCTGGGTCGCGCGGCGGCAGGTCTCGTGCGCGAAGGGCAAACCCTGATGATCGATGCCGGAGCGACAACGATGGAATTTGCCCGTGCCATCGCCTTTTCCGGCGTGGAGGTGACGGCGATCACCAACAGTCTGCAGGTCGCCATAATACTTGGGACGTCTGCGTCAGCATCCGTCATCATGACGCCAGGACACTATCTGAACGAGGAGGCGGCCCTGACAGGCACCGAGACCTGTTCATTCCTTCACCGGTATCAGGTCGACGCCTGCTACCTCGGGGCGTCCGCCATCGGGGAGCGGGGGATAAGCGAATCCATTGCCGGCTTTTCGGCCGTGAAACGGACGATGATGGAACAGAGCACCGACCGGTTTTTCCTGATCGACGCAAGCAAGTTCGGAAAGCGACATCTGAGCAAGGTCGCAGACATCGGTGAGATCGGATCTTTGGTGACTGATGTGGAACCTGCGGATCGGCTGGGACACGCGCTCAAGGAACAGGGTATCCAGATCATAGTGACGTGATGGACGCTCCGCATGTCGTCGTTCCTCGGACGAGATGGCAGGTGGCGATGATCCGGCAGCAGTGACGGTTCATTTTGTGGCAGGGATCAGGGTCGTCGCGGGTTTGCCGCGCCTCCATGGTCACTTCGTCGTGCAGAAGGGGACAGACCGTGTGTTATCGTCATTGGTTGGGCATAGCGGCAAAGCCATGGCTTAACTGGCCCGTGGTGCAGGCGGGGGGCCGCCGTCATCAATGATTACGCCTATGCTCGGGCAGTCATTGGTCTGGTACGTGGTGGAGGCATCATGCCACCGAAATGGTACGCCTTCCTGTTTGGCCGCGAACAAACGAAGCGACTGAAGGCAGATCAGGATCCTTGGTGACGGTCTTGCTTGGACCTCGGGGTTATTCGCTGCCTCTGCACTAACTGGAACGCGCGAATGTCACGACTATGAGCGCAGCCTGCTCCTTACCAGATCGTAGTTAAGCATAGAGTATCAATGTAACCGAAGAGCGCGCAGTCAGATTGAGGACGTTCGGGTCGCAGACGCATGCGCAGGTCAACCTCTGTGCTGCGCGGCATCTTACTGACCCCCGTCCTCCGCAACAAAGGCGAGATCACGACGGAATTCGACGTGATCCGAACGCGGCCTGCCGCGATAGAGCTGGCAAAAGTTTACTCAGCGGCTTTTTGAAGAAGCCAGACTTTCAAACTCTGTGGCGGCAAAAAAATCAGCGGCGCCTATAGCATGGCGCCGCTGATTTACGGTTACGGAACCAATCGCAGGATCCTTGATGCGTTCCGTTCCACCGCCTCCCGCGAATAGACCAGCGGCACGTATTCTCCTGCAGCCCAGTAGGGCGCGAGATTTCGGTAATGTGCGCTCATCGGGTCGCCTGATTGGCCGGGGGTGTTGATGGCCCGGCTGGCATCCCAGTTTCCGACATCGAGAACGATGCGGAACGAGGCACCTGCCGTGACGCGGAAGTCGTCGTTGTAGCTTGTGGCCCGCGGTGTGGTGGAAGACCCGCCAATCGCAAACGGCCCAACCCGCATCTGTTCGGCCATGGTATCGGGCAGCAGAGGCGTCACATCGGCCTGGAAATACGCCTTGTGCAGGTCACCCCATTTCCAAGCGGTGATATCATCACCCAGATGCTCCTGCGCCTGTTCGACGGCTGCGGTCAGCGCCTCCTCAAGGATACTATCGCGCGCCACTTCAGGATCCGCTCCGAAGCGGGCATCCGGGGACTCAAGCAGGTCAACGGTGGACGTTGCGCTGGCGTCGTCGCCGATGAATCCTGCCACCGGACCGGGCAAGATGCGCGCAGTCGTCATGCGCCCGAGGTGCTGCGTCAGCATCAGTTCCCCCACAACTGCGGCCGCGCTGTCGGCCGCGACCACGCCATCCCATCCCTTCAGCAGGTCGAGCGCTTCAGCCACATCGGAGGACGCGTTCCCCGACAACTCCAGATCTGCGACAAGAGTAACGAGTCGCTGGTTCAGCTTGCTGGTGTCGTCATTCTGCAGCGCCATCGCATCTGCAAGCGATACATTGTCATTGGCGGACAGAACCTCTGCGATGCGTTGATAACGGGACGGGTCGGACCATTCGAAACCGATCTTGTGTTCCTCCCACGGGAAGCCTTCGGGCATGTTCATCTCGTTCGCCGTGGCAAACCAGCCCTTTTCAGGATTGTAGGAGGAGGGGAGGGCCGTCCGGTCAAGAAACTCCCACTCGTAACGTCCGTCTCCCGGTACTGGCAGCAGCCCGTCCCAATTGGCGCGGGTGGGAGCCATCGCGCCGACGACCCAGCCGATATTGCCCTCCACATCCGCATAGACCTGATTTTCAGAAGGAGCGGAGAAGCGCTGCATGGCCGTCGAGAATTCCTCCCAGTTCTTGGCACCCATGTAATCCACCGATCCGAAGTAGGCCGAGGTTCCCGGTTCCGACCACACGCTGCGCATGGCCCAGGCACGCCCATCCTCTTCCAGAAGCACCGGGCCGTGGCGGGTGAAGTGCATGACCACTTCTTGCGGGTCGCTGTCACGGACGTTGATGGTGTCCGTCACGACGTCCATATCTTCCCAACCTTCACCGTGGCGGTATTGAAGGGGGTTGTCGGGGTTCAGGTCGTAGAAATACAGATCCTCCTGATCTGCGGCGAAGATCGTCAGGCCATAAGCAATCGTTCCGTTATGCCCGATGGAAATGCCCGGCAGCGCCGGCTCCCCCGCACCGATTACCGACATGCCGGGGGAATTCAGGTGCACGATATACCGCAGCGATGGCACACCATGTGCACGGTGCGGATCGTTGGCGAGGATCGGACGGCCCGTTTCCGTCCGGGACGGGGCGATGGTCCAGTTGTTCGATCCGATGCGCTCCACATCGCGGTCACGCCCACGCAGGAAATCCCGGTGGACCTTTGCGTCTTCCTCGCCCTGATCGGGGGCATCCACGGGCGTGATCTCCTCCGTGGTTGGCTCGAACTTCACGGATTTCACCGCAAGTTCGTAATCGGCCAGCACATCCTCGGGCACGATGCACGGGTTGAGGCCTTCAGGCATCTGTGCATCCCATTCCGGTTCCAGTTTTCGGCGCAGGATATCGGCCTCCAGATCCGCCTTGCACGCAACCTGCGCGCGGCTCACCTCGGACGAGGCGTTGCGCGTCAGACCGTGGCTGCGGATGCGGACGACATCCTCCACCTGCCAAAGATCGGGCTCGGTGTCCGTCACGCCGAATTCCACCGGCAGGGGCATCTGCCCGTCCAGCACCTGCTGCACATAAGCATTCACGCCTGCCACGAACGCCTCGGCATAGCTCTTGCCGTTCGAACCGTAGGCGGCCCATTCCTCCTCCATGTCGCCGCGATACAGAAACATACGGGTGGCCCGGTCCTGATCGACGTAACCCTCGCCAAAGTTTTCCGACAGCAATCCCAGACCGCGCTTGCGCCACAGGTCGATCTGCCAAAGTCGGTCGCGCGCCGCATTGTAGCCTTGCAGAAACAAGGCATCGCGGTCCGACGCTGCATAGATATGGGCGATGCCCCAGTGATCGACGATGATCTCGGCCGGCCCCTCCAGACCGGTGACCGATATTTCATCCGTCCGCACGGCATTGGACAGGTCCGCCTGCGCGGACGCCGCCCACGCGACGGTCAGCGCGAGACTGCCGCTCGACAAAAGATATCGTGACATTGTTCCCAGCATCGTTTCCTCCCAGAATGCTTGGACCATGCTGCGGAGCGGGTGCAGAAAGCATACCGCCCTCACGCAACTTTCCGATGTTAGCTCCAAAATGGTTTGGAAACCAAGTCGGGCGACAGTTTTTTCGGGGTGGCGATATCATCTTGAGGTTGATCCGAAGACACTAGGTCATGTTGACAAATGCCGGAGCCATAGCTTGATGCATGCGATATCGATAAAGCCGAGGAAGCTATCTGCGGTCTTGTCGTAACGTGTGGCGAGGCGACGGCTGTTCTTGAGCTTATTGA